>TARA_R110002012_G_scaffold106871_6_pt1 | contig 49316 bp, 51 predicted proteins | sample TARA_R110002012 | Tara Oceans TARA_R110002012 (sample SAMEA4396515) | marine metagenome | biome: Westerlies Biome; feature: [DCM] deep chlorophyll maximum layer (ENVO:01000326); material: water (ENVO:00002006), including particulate matter (ENVO:01000060) such as... | depth 40 m
GATTTCCTGTTGGGTGTCGTTGGCAAACCCCAAAACCGCACTACGCGCCCGCAACCCAAACTTACTGGCGAAGGCCATCAGCGCCACGACAGTATTGCGTCTTCGATTTTGGTCCGGCGCTTCGGTGATCATCACCGCGTCAGCGTCGATTGCTGCAAAGACGACGCCCAAGGCCTCTGTCTGCTGCGCGCGGGTCACGTCGCGACGACCCGACCACGCCATATCGTTGAAAAGCTGATTCTGTTCATCAAACAGGTTGGTAAACCATTCGACATTATAGGTGGCGATCCGCATCAGCGGCTTTTGCCAGACCATGTTTCCCACGCGCGGTTGATATCAATCATACGCTTTTGGGCAATCGCAACCGCCTCTTGCGGCAGTCCCCGCGCGACCAACACGTCGGGGTGATTATCACGGACCAACTTACGCCACGCCGATCGCGCCTGCTCGAATGTGGCATTGGGACTGATACCCAATACCGTATGCGGAAGTGGCGATGTATCAGGAACAAACCGCGCCCGCAGCGACGCAAAATCACTTTCATCCATAGCAAATATTTCGGCAACACGGGCCAAAAAGGCGTCCTCATTCGGATGATACCGGCCATCCGCCATGGCAATATGAAACAACCCTTCCACTAGATCACGCAGCATCTCGGGCTGACCCTCGAACATCTGGGCGATCCGTGTGGCGTAATCCTCAAAACCGGCAACATCTTGACGAGCAAGGTTAAAGACGCGTGCCGCCCCTTGCTGATCTGCATCGGCAATTTGAAACACTTCGCGAAAGGCAGTCACCTCATCACGGGTGACTTGCCCGTCTGCTTTGGCCATTTTGGCACCCAAAGCGATGACAGCAATGGTAAATGCAACGGACCGCTCAGGCGGGCTACGCAACTTATCAAACACAGACGCAAGCGACTCACCTGCGGTAAGGGCCGATAATGCTTCAGTAATACGAGACCAAATAGACATAGGATCAACCATAATACCCCCGGTACAGGAAGTCAGCGCCCGCTCAACATTTTCTGCATCAAAATTAAATCTATCCACTGGTCGTGTTTGCGCCCCACCTCTGGCAGCCGCCCAACCGGAAGAAATCCCAAGGCGTCGTGAAATACCACCGCTTCGGGATTGGCCCCGCTGATCGCCGCCATCATGACGTGACATCCCTGCTGTGCCGCACTATTAAAAGCCTTGGTCATCAAGGCGCGCCCGATCCCGCGGCCCTGCGCCACCTTTGTTAATACAATGCTGTGTTCTACGCTCGCGGCATAACCAGGTCCGGCACGGAATTGGCCATACGTGACAAACCCAATCAGTCCCCCTGCGTCCGCCACCCAAAATGCATCCGGTCGATCATTGATCATTGCCACGATTCCATCGGGGCTTTTCTCCTCGACAGTGAATGTGAATAAAGTCTCCCGTATCATAACATTCCATATCGCGGCCAAAGCTTCGGCATCGTCTGGCCGTGCACCACGTATTCTCATGACAAGGTTCGATCCCCCATAGGTGTCTTAAAATGCGCCGATAACCGAGGTTGTCCCACCGCGAAGGTTACACGCGGATCGTGCAGGTAGGGTGCCAACAACGCGGCGATATCAGACGCCTGCGGATGACGCACTTCCAACATCTGCAATCGACTGTCGCACGTGGTAAGCCTGTGCATCGGGCGCAGGTCTCCCAGCCATTCCATCAATGCCGGAGCACAATTATCATAAGGGAGCACCCCGGACTCTGGCACGGCCATACGCCAACGCAGGTCTCCCCGCTCAATATACACCGGTCGCCCGAAACCCTGTGGTAACATCTCGAGCGCAGCGTCAAGATCGTCACATCGACAGATCCAGTTGGTTAACCGTGCCTTCCCCGAAAAACGATCAAGGTCAAACCACCGTGCACAAGCAGGCGCAGGCGCGTCCGGGTTACTCGCGATTGCCTCAAGATATAGCCCGTCCGCCAACCCCAAGAGTGTATTATGAGTATGAAAAACAGCGTGCTCGCCCCCGGATTGCATCGCTACGTCCAAGGTTTGCGCCACATGTTCAGTTGCTTGCTGCAAAGTCTCCCCCGCCACAGCAATATGATCCAGTTCCAGCTTCATCCTGTTTTCCAAATGGTCAAATATCCTCGGGGGAGTTTGAGGGGGCCGACAGCCCCCTCATCGGGGTTTCACTTATGGGCCACGCGGATCAATTTCAAAATATCCTGAGCGGCATTCGGAATGTTGGTGCCGGGCCCGAAAATTGCTTTGACACCTGCATCATACAGAAATTTATAATCCTGCTGAGGAATAACCCCCCCACAGATCACCAGAATATCATCGGCTCCGGCTTCTTTCAGCGCTTTGATCAACTGCGGTGCAAGCGTTTTGTGGCCGGCAGCTTGCGACGAAATGCCGATAACATGTACGTCATTGTCGACAGCATCTTGTGCAGCCTCTGCCGGGGTCTGAAACAGCGGCCCCACATCTACGTCAAATCCGATGTCAGCAAAGGCCGTTGCAATGACCTTAGCGCCACGGTCATGCCCGTCCTGCCCCATTTTCACGACCAACATTCGGGGGCGCCGGCCTTCGGTCTGGGCAAAATCTTCTACAGATTTCTGAATTTCCGCAAATCCGCTATCGCCCTCATATGCGGCTCCATAGACGCCAGCGAGGGTTTTCACCTCGGCACGATGGCGTCCGAACGTTTCTTCCATAGCCATGCTGATTTCTCCTACGGTAGCGCGGGCACGGGCGGCTTCGACGGCGGCTTCCAAAAGGTTTCCGCCCTCTATCGTGCGGCGCGTCAGTTCGGCAAGCGTCGCAGAGCAGACTGTTTCGTCTCGGGACGCGCGAATTGTGTCCAGCCTTTTGATCTGGCTATCCCGTACCGCCACATTATCCACGTCAAGAATATCGATCGCGTCTTCGGTCTCGCGGCGATATTTATTTACCCCGACAATCACGTCGGTGCCCCGATCTATCTTTGCCTGCCGGTTGGCTGCTGCTTCTTCGATGCGCAATTTGGGCATGCCGGTGGCGACGGCTTTGGTCATGCCACCTAATTCTTCAACCTCTTCGATCAGTTTCCAAGCCGCTTCGGTCAGATCATGGGTCAGTTTTTCTACATAATAACTGCCCGCAAGCGGGTCGACGACGTTGGTTATGCCGGTCTCTTCCTGCAAGATTAACTGAGTGTTTCGGGCAATCCGCGAGGAAAACTCGGTCGGCAGCGCTATGGCTTCGTCAAGCGCGTTGGTGTGAAGCGACTGTGTCCCGCCAAGTACCGCGCTCATGGCTTCGTATGCGGTTCGGATCACATTGTTATAGGGGTCCTGCTCTTGCAAGCTAACTCCCGAGGTTTGGCAATGGGTGCGCAGCATCGAAGATTTAGGGTTCTTGGGTTCGAATTCTGCCATGATCCGCGACCAAAGCAGACGAGCCGCGCGAAGCTTAGCGGCCTCCATGAAGAAATTCATGCCAATGCAGAAGAAAAAGCTCAACCTTGGCGCAAATCGATCAACATCCATTCCTGCGGCAATGGCGGTACGTACATATTCGCGTCCGTCCGCTAGGGTGAATGCCAATTCCTGGACCAGGTTCGCCCCGGCTTCCTGCATGTGGTAACCGGAGATCGATATTGAGTTGAATTTAGGCATATGATCAGAGGTGTATTCGATAATATCACCAATAATCTTCATCGACGGCTCAGGCGGATAGATATACGTGTTGCGGACCATGAATTCCTTCAGAATGTCATTCTGAATTGTACCCGAAAGCACGGATTTATCGTGCCCCTGCTCTTCACCCGCGACGATAAAATTGGCCAAGATAGGGATGACCGCGCCATTCATCGTCATCGACACTGACACTTTATCAAGGGGAATGCCGTCGAAAAGGATCTTCATGTCTTCGACACTGTCGATGGCGACCCCGGCTTTGCCGACGTCCCCTTCTACACGCGGGTGGTCACTGTCGTATCCGCGATGCGTGGCCAGATCAAATGCCACAGATACACCCTGTTGCCCTGCCGCCAAAGCGCGACGATAAAATGCATTTGATTCTTCTGCCGTCGAAAAGCCGGCGTATTGGCGGATTGTCCAGGGTCGGCCGGCGTACATCGTGGCCTTTACCCCGCGCGTGAAGGGAGCCGCACCGGGAATATCGCCCAGATGATCCACCCCCTCCATATCCTCGGCGGTATAAAGTGGTTTAACGGCTATGCCCTCCAACGTATCCCACGTCAGGTCGTCGACGCTGCGACCGCGCAGTTCTGTTTCGGCCAGGTTACGCCAGTTTTCTTTGTCGGCTGTCATTGTTGTGTCCTTTTTTCAATTCGCCCGGTGGCTGACTTGCGCCTGCTCTTTTACGGGTCGGATCCACTGTCAGTGTGGCAAGACCATCGGCCCCGGCTGCCAGCCAGAACAGATCATCTGCATAAGTCTCACGCATTGCGTGCGTTTGGGCATCATTGAACGGTTGCCAGCGCCCACAAGTCGTCAGCGGCAATGCGTTTTGCGGCTTGCCGTACTGCGCCAGCAACCCCCGCAGCGCTGGCAGGTCGGGGGTGCGGTTGCGCCAGAACGTCTGGGTGTTTGGCGGCGCAGGTTCATCGGTGATCCGAGCGAACAAAGCGTCGGGGCGGCCAGCGTATTCTTCGAAGGTGCTGACTTGAATTTCTGTATCCGGCAGAGCGCAGGCCAAATCGGTAATGACATCGCGCCAACTGCGTGGTGAGGCTGCGATAGAAGCAAACGCCGCCTGATCAGGGACCGTGTGGCCCCGCGACACTGTGTAGGCAATAGCCGAGGACCACCACATATCGGGTGCGCGTAACGTTAGCATGACACGCTTCAAACGGTGCCCGAAAATTTCATCAAACCGCGCCATACGTTCACCGATTGCCGGATACAACATAGCGTTACGCACACAGTGCCGTGCGGATCCGATCATGTTTTCTTCGGAGATTAAAAGCTTTGACGTTCCCGCGTAGCTGAGGTTTTCAAGTTGCAGTGACACTCGGCCGCAAGCTCGCTTTACCGAAATGGGGTTTGGGGCCGAACGGAATTTCGGGAATATCCCTGAAAATAATCCATTGCGAGCTTGGCTGGGCCCCCAGACCCTTATGCCCAAGGCCTCTATCAGCCCCGCGTTGGCTTGCAAATAATGTTGAAAACTAGTGGTTGCCGTACGGTGCGCACCAACATGCAGAAAAATATCCATCAGCCTATAGCCCAATCTTTGCCGAGGGGCCGCCCGATCCGGCCCGCCAAGGGTAACCCCCCAAGTCATGAGCCAAAACCTGTTGCACAAAGCTTAATCCCACTCTGGGTGGGATTGCATATCGTAATCTTGTTGATGAAGGTTATATTCGTACGAACAGGAGAAAAAATGAAACGTGTAATCACCGTTGTTTTTGCAGCATTGTTTGCCACCTCTACGGCATCCCAAACGATACCCGAGATACCGCCACCTGAATTGTTCGCCCCAGCAGCTATGGCTGATTTGAGCGAATTTCTCTGGAAAAAAAGACCCGTTTTGGTATTCGCTAACAGCGAAGATGACCCTGCATTCCGTGTACAGATGGAATTATTGCGAGAGCAACCCCAGGATTTACTGGAGCGCGATGTAGTCGTCTTGACCGATACAGACCCCGCCGCGCGCAGTGCCTTGCGACTAAAAATGCGCCCGCGTGGTTTCATGTTGGTACTGGTCGGCAAGGATGGCGGTATCAAGCTGCGCAAGCCCCGGCCTTGGGACGTAAGAGAGATCACCCGCAGCATCGACAAGATGACGATCCGACAACGCGAAATCCGCGATGACAAGGAAAAAGCCGGTAAAATTTTCGACTGAAGCGTATCGTCGTTATTAGCCACCGTCGCCGAATTTGGCGCACGTACCAAAATGCCGACACCGCCACCTACCTGACCGGAATCGACTGCCAGACAAGCGGGTGTGGTGTGTTGGGTGTCAGCAATCATGACGATTATTCAAACTCGATGATCACGTCGTCTACGGCCAAACTATCTCCTGCGCTGGCGTTTATCTTCGACACTTTCCCCTTTTTCTCGGCGCGTAGAATGTTCTCCATTTTCATCGCTTCGATCGTGCACAAGTTCTGGCCTTCCTGAACTTCATCACCGACTTCAACGTCAATTTTAACAATCAGGCCGGGCATCGGGCAAAGCAGCAGCTTTGAAGTGTCCGGTGGCAGTTTCTCGGGCATCAACCTGGCCAGTTCGGCTTGTCGGGGGCTACGCACGTGTACCTTCATGTCGGCACCTCGGGCCCGCACTCTAAATCCGCCGGAAATTTTAGCCACCTTGAATACCAGCGGCGTGCCGTCGACGGTCATGTTGGCCAGTTGGTCACCGGGCGTCCAGTCACCCGCGACGCGCAAAGCACTGCCATCGTTGAATTTCACGGTTGCTCCGGCATGGTCAGCTTGAATATCGACATCGAACGATTGGTCCTGAAGCGCCACGTTCCACGCGGTGCCGACCTTGCGTTCGTGGTTGTCCATCCGGCCAGAAACCCGCGTACGGCGAATTTCACCCACCCGGTGCATTGCGGCTGTCGCCGCTGCTATACGCCGCAAATCTTGCTCGGGCAGGTCCACCCCAACGAAACCGTCAGGGAATTGTTCAGCTATAAAGGCTGTGGTCATCTCTCCTGCGATGAATATCGGATGGTCCATTACCGCCGACAAAAACGGAAGGTTATGACCGATGCCTTCGACCTCAAAACTATCAAGCGCGACGCGCATCCGCTCGATCGCTTCTTCGCGGGTTGGTGCCCAAGTGCATAGCTTGGCAATCATCGGGTCGTAGTACATCGAGATTTCGCCCCCCTCGTACACGCCGGTATCATTGCGCACCGCAGTTTCACCAGACGGCGCATCGCCTTGCCATTTACCATTGTCCAGCATGGGGCCGGCCGCGATTTCCATGGGCGGACGGTACCGCGTAAGACGCCCGATCGAAGGTAGAAAACCCCGATAGGGATCTTCGGCGTAAAGACGGTTTTCGATGGCCCACCCGGTCAGCTTCACATCATTCTGGGTCAGAGCCAGCTTTTCTTCGTTGGCGACCCGGATCATCTGCTCGACCAGATCCACCCCGGTGATCAGCTCGGTTACTGGATGTTCGACCTGCAAACGGGTGTTCATCTCGAGGAAGTAAAATTTCTTGTCACCGTCGACAATAAATTCCACGGTCCCTGCCGACGTGTATCCTACGGCCTGCGCTAGTGCGACGGCCTGTTCACCCATAGCCTTTCGCGTCGCCTCGTCCAGAAACGGCGATGGTGCTTCCTCGACAACCTTTTGGTTGCGGCGCTGAATGGAACATTCGCGTTCGCCAAGATAAATCCCGTTGCCATGACTGTCGCACAGGACCTGAATTTCGATGTGACGCGGCTGTGTCACGAATTTTTCGATGAAAATACGGTCATCACCAAAGCTGTTGGCCGCTTCATTTTTCGATGATTGAAAACCCTCGCGTGCTTCTTCGTCGTTCCATGCAATGCGCATGCCTTTACCACCGCCCCCCGCAGAGGCTTTAAGCATCACCGGATAACCTACTTCGTTCGAGATTTTCACAGCTTCGTCGGCGTCGGCGATCAGCCCCATATAACCCGGAACGGTAGAAACACCGGCTTCTTGCGCGATCTTCTTTGAGGTGATCTTGTCACCCATCTTTTCGATGGCCCCCACCGGAGGGCCGACAAACGCCACTCCTTCAGCTGCCAACGCTTCGGCGAATTTGGAATTCTCCGACAGAAAGCCATATCCGGGGTGAACAGCCTGGGCACCAGACCGCTTGACCGCAGCCATTACCTTTTCAATGACGATATACGACTGATTGGCCGCGGAAGGACCGATATGAATCGCCTCGTCAGCCATTTGAACATGCAGCGCCTGAGCATCGGCGTCCGAATAGATGGCGACCGTCTGGATGCCCATCTTCTTTGCTGTCTTGATTACGCGACAAGCAATTTCGCCCCGGTTTGCGATCAGGATCTTGTTAAACATGGGCCATCCCTTTTGATATTAATACACGGAAAAACCCCGCGTCAGCATCGGCTGAGCGGGGTTGTTTCAGACTTAGACTATAGCTGCGTTTCGAGAGCGCAGCGGTGAAACAATTATTTACAGCGAACTGCGCCAGACTGGCAGGCAAGTACGTTTGCACCTGCACCAATTGCAGCACCCTGCGCGATGCTTCCGCCTGTGATAGCAGCAGCGCCGGCACCGACCGCACCACCACCAAGAGCTTGCTTCCCAATTGTGTCACCGCAAGCGGCCAATCCAGCCGAAGCAGTGATGGCGAGCAAAATATTCTTGATATACATGATGGAAATCCTTTTTCGATAGGCGAAGTTACATTTGACTTACGGTGATAAACGCCTCGCTTCGCCGAAGGTTCCATTGTTGCAAATTCTTTGTCACTTTTGGGCGTGAGCCTGCTCAACGCGACGCGCTTAACCCCGTCAACATCTTTTCCTATCAGCAGCAACGGGCTCACGTCTCATCCTCGAAGGCATCAGGAAAGGACGCGCGGGCCATGTTTTCGTTGATGACCAGCAAAGCTTCGTAATCGGCCGGATCGAACGGATCATCAGCAGCAATGACTTCGCGACCAAAGAGCCATGACAGACGGCCTGCATCCAGGTTACCTCTCTCGAATGGTTCTGAGCCAAAGCATTCCCATAACGCCTGCATAAAGGCTGTATCGGCACGACGGTCCACCGATTTTCGGTCAGAGCGACGTTCGCGACGTACCAATGGCGTAACACCCTTGGGATTGGCGCGACGGATTGTAAATTGAAAGTCCGAGCCCGGCATACGACCGGGAAAACCGCGATGTTTCAGCATGATACCCCCCGAACAACAAGGGCCACGCGCGGTTGTGGTTGCGTGGGAGCAGGCAAATGTGCCTGCCCCCGGCAAGTCTTACTTGTACTTACCTGTGTATACTGGCTCAACCGAGATAGGCTCGGGTGCAACCACAACATATTCTTCTTGCTTGGGTGCGCAGGCCGAAACGGCTGCGATAAGGCCGAATGCGGCCAACATTGCGATGCTCTTGGACATCTAAGTCTCCTGACGTTGGTTGAAGGGGTTGGCACTGCCTCATGCCAAAAGGACCCCAGATGAGAGGTAAGGGATACTCGGGTATTCCTTAAGTTTACATTACCGCAGTTCAAACGCCTTGGATATGGGGCTCGTTTCAAACCGGAAACATGTGTCCCCAAAGCCGCAGTTGGCCCCGAATGAATATGGCTCCGCGCAATATGTTGTGGGTGCATCATAATCCTTCCCAGATACAGGTGTTATCATTAAGGCGAAATAGTTCGAAAAACTGTGTCATATCTGGGTCAGCAGCCCCGAATTCAGCACGCCTGTCGGACATAGATATGACGATCACGTCGCCCGCTAGTTCATACTGCGCAATGTAAGGGGCCGCCACCGCTTCGCAGAGAAATGCCATATCCGGCCCCGCCTGAACAGAGTCGATAGCGCCGGTGTCGCGGGCAATCTGCGGGGCGATAAACCGAAACCGCAGCCATGTTTCACCACTCACTTGATCAACAAGCACTTCTTGCAGTTCTACCGGCTGTCCCGACGGGACATCGACGGCCTGAGCCGCCGTCGCTGCTAGGAAGAAAGCCAAAGCCAGCTTCATGCGCACCGCCCCAGCAGGCCCATAAGCTGCACCACTTTATATCTTGAACACCTAGCCACTTGGGCCTCTCTTTTCATTCGAATTCAACAGGCCGACTAAAGCGGTATATTGTTATGCTTTTTCCATGGCATAACCGCCTTTTTGTTCCGCAGCGATGCAAACGCCCTAGCGACGCGTTTTCGGGTCGTACGGGGCTGAATCACCTCGTCGATAAAACCCCGTTCGGCGGCCACGAATGGGTTCGCAAAGCGGGTTTCATAGTCAGCCGTGTGGCTGGCGATTTCCTCGGGGTCTTTAAGATCGGCGCGGTGGATAATTTCAGTCGCGCCCTTAGCCCCCATAACCGCAATCTCGGCTGTGGGCCAAGCATAATTGAAATCAGAACGCAGGTGCTTGGATGCCATCACATCATAAGCTCCGCCATATGCTTTGCGCGTAATCACCGTGACCATAGGTACCGTGGCCTCGCCGTAGGCGAAAAGCAACTTTGCCCCATGTTTGATCACGCCGCCATATTCCTGACTGGTCCCAGGCAAAAAGCCGGGCACATCCACAAGTGTCAGGATTGGAATTTCAAACGCGTCGCAGAAGCGCACAAACCGCGCCGCCTTGCGCGAGCTGTCAATGTCCAAGCACCCTGCCAACACGATCGGTTGGTTGGCAACCACCCCCACGGTGCGGCCTTCGATGCGAATAAAGCCGGTCAGGATATTCTTTGCATAGTTTTCCTGAATCTCATAAAAATCGCCCTCATCGGCAAGTTTATGGATCAGCTCTTTCATATCATAGGGGGTGTTGGCATTCGCCGGCACCAAAGTATCCAAAGATGGCTCGATCCTGTCGGGAGTATCAAAAAACGGGCGGACGGGCGGTTTATCGCGGTTGTTAGCGGGCAGAAAATCGACCAGCCGCCGCACTTCAGCCAACGCCTCTACGTCATTTTCAAAGGCCGCATCAGCGACAGAAGATTTCCGGGTGTGGGTTGACGCCCCACCCAATTCCTCGGCTGTGACCTGTTCGTTTGTTACCGTCTTGACCACATCCGGGCCTGTCACGAACATATAAGAAGTGTCTTTAACCATGAAAATAAAATCTGTCATGGCTGGCGAATATACTGCCCCCCCCGCGCATGGGCCCATGATCACGCTGATTTGCGGGATAACGCCTGACGCCTCGATATTGCGCTGGAAAACCTCGGCGTAGCCCGCCAAAGACGCGACGCCCTCCTGAATACGTGCGCCGCCGGAATCGTTAATCCCGATGACCGGCGCACCGTTCTGAATCGCCATGTCCTGAATTTTACAGATTTTCTGAGCGTGGGTTTCAGAAAGCGAACCACCAAACACCGTAAAATCTTGGCTAAATAGATAGATCAAGCGCCCATTGATCGTGCCCCAGCCCGTCACCACGCCGTCACCGGCAGGCTTTTGGCTTTCCATCCCGAAGTCGGTACAGCGATGGGTGACAAACATGTCGAACTCTTCGAAAGATCCTTCGTCCACCAGCAGATCAATTCTTTCTCGTGCGGTCAGCTTGCCTCGGGCGTGCTGAGCGTCGATACGCGATTGACCACCGCCTAACCGGGCCTGACTGCGACGGTCTTCAAGCTGTTCTAGAATATCTTTCATGACGGACCCCTTTGATATTTTCGCCACAATAGCGACGGCAGTACGCTAACCAAAGGGCAATTTTGCAAATTTGCAAATAATTTACATCTAGATATTTGCTAATTGAAAATTTGCAAAGATAAGCGATCAGCGTAGACAACAAACAACCGTAGGCATAAGTGCATATGCATGCACAGCGATAACCCCGTCCGGTTCCTGGACAAAACATCCCCGCCACATATTTCCACCTTGATCCTTCTGTCGGGTATCGGTGCGATGGCGATGAACATGTTTCTTCCCAGCTTGCCGGCGATGTCCCGCTACTTTGGGGTAGATTACACTATTATGCAGCTTTCCGTGCCGCTGTATTTGCTGTGTAGCGCGGGATTGCAGGTAATTATTGGCCCTGTATCGGACAATTTGGGACGCAGAAATGTGTTGTTGTGGGGCATCGCGATATTCATGATCGCTACGCTTGGGTGCATCTACGCGCCGACCCCAGCAATTTTCCTCGCGTTTCGATGCGCACAAGCCATCGTGGCGGTTAGCATGGTCTTAAGCCGCGCAGTCGTGCGCGATATGTTCACCCAAGACAAGGCAGCGTCAATGATCGGCTATGTGACCATGGGCATGGCGATCGTACCTATGGTCTCTCCGGCGATTGGGGGCGTATTGCAACAGAGCTTTGGTTGGCAATCAACATTCTGGCTGATGTTTCTTATTGGGGCGCTGGTATTTACGGTCACATGGTATGATCTGGGCGAGACATCGGTAAAATCCGGCAAGACGTTGATCCAGCAGTTCGGAGAATACCCCGAACTGCTCGGCTCGCCTCGTTTTTGGGGCTACTCCATGGCGGCGGCGTTCAGTTCTGGTGCCTTTTTCGCATATCTGGGCGGCGCGCCTTTTGTAGGCAGCGTGGTCTTTGGGTTGGAACCCGCCCAGCTTGGCTTGTACTTCGGAGCCCCCGCTATCGGATATTTTGCGGGCAATTTTATTACGGCGCGAAAGGCCACCGCCTATGGCGTAAATAAACTGGTCCTTTTGGGGTGCCTGGCCAATTTGCTAGGGGGCGTTTTGTCGTTGCTATTATTCTTGGCGGGTCTCGGGTCACCGCTCGCATTTTTCGGGATGATGACGCTGGTCGGGCTTGGCAATGGGCTATCCATTCCTAATGCCACTGCCGGCCTGCTGTCGGTGCGCCCGCACCTTGCAGGTACGGCATCAGGCTTGGGCGGGGCCATCATGATCGGGGGCGGCGCGGGCCTAAGCATCCTCGCAGGTGCGTTGCTTAGCGAGGAAACGGGTGCGTATCCGCTGATCTGGATTATGTTGCTCACCGCGGTGGCCGGCGTGTTTTCGATACTCGTCGTGATCAGACGCCAACGAACGCTAGGGTTGAACTGACCCCTTGCAGCCAGAGGTTTGCAAAGCTACATTTCTGACAGGCTAAAATTTGCAAAGGACCCTGTGAAATGGCGACCCAAAAGCTATATGCAGGCGCAAAGCTGCGTGAAGTCCGTACCAATCTGGCGCATACACAAAAGGAGTTTGCCGCCCGTCTGGGGGTTTCTCTGCCCTATCTAAACCAGATGGAAAACAATAACCGCCCGGTCAGCACCACTGTGGTATTGGCGCTGGCTTCTGAATTCGGCATGGACGTGACCGAGCTTGCCAGCGGAGACACTGAGCGACTTGTTAGCGACATGCGTGAAATCCTGTCCGATCCGGTGTTCGAGGGCCACATTATACCCTTGGCTGATCTACAGCTGACGGCGTCCAACGCCCCGGGGCTGGCACGTGCCTTTATCAAGCTGCACCAGAGCCATCGCCAGACCCATGAAAGGCTTGCCTATCTTGATGAAGCCTTGGGTCGCGAAGACGCCCGTGTATCCCCCAGCCCATGGGAAGAAGTGCGTGATTTCTTTCATTACTGCGATAATTACATCGACGCCATTGATCGCGCCGCAGAATATTTTGCATCCAGCACAAATGGCCCACATGCGTTGCGCCGTATCGCGATTGAAGCGTTGGAAAAATCAGATATCGCGGTCATATTCGATGACGTCGATGCCCTGCGCCGGTATGTCCCGGAAACCGGGGTGCTGCATATGTCAGCACGCGCTGCCCATGAGACCCAGACATTCCAGCTACTGCTTCAAGTCGCGCTGACCCGGCAGAATGATCTGCTTGAGGCCACGCTTGATCTTGCGCGTTTTCATAGCGCCTCTGCCCGCGACATTGCCAAAATTGGACTTGCGAATTACTTCGCCGGCGCTGCGTTGATGCCCTATCGTGCTTTCTTGGACATGGCACAGGGTTGCCGTCATGATCTTGAGGTTCTCGCGGGGCACTTCGGTGCGTCGATCGAACAGGTAGCGCATCGCCTTTCGACCTTGCAGCGCCCTGGTGCCAAAGGCATCCCGTTCTTCTTTGTTCGCGTTGATCAAGCCGGCACCATCACCAAGCGGCATTCTGCTACACGCCTTCAATTCGCGCGTTTTGGTGGGGCTTGCCCCCTATGGAATGTGCATAGCGCCTTTGAAACGCCGGGGCGTTTTCTACGCCAGCTTGCAGAGACCCCAGACGGCGTGCGCTACCTTTCATTGGCAAGAGACATCTCAAAACCGGCAGGCCGCTTTGGTGCACCGGTACGGCGCTATGCGATCTCGCTGGGGTGCGAAGTGCGACACGCCCCCGCGCTGGTCTATGGTGACGGGATGGACACCAACCGCGCGACCGCATTCGAGCCGATAGGTATTTCCTGCCGGATCTGCGACCGAAAATCCTGCCATCAGCGCTCGGTCCCGCCGCTGGAACGCCAGCTTACCGTCAACCCAAACCTACGTGACATATTGCCTTATCAGGTCGAATGATCAGCGCCGCGCCGCGCGCCACCCGGCTGCGCGCGCCTGCCCAGCGGTGCAGAACCAGCGTTCACCCTTGGATAAATTTATTCTGGTCTTGCTATAATCACGCTGCCCCGGGGCATGAAATATGCGGTCACCTTTGGCATTAATATTCCCCTTCAATAGACAATCTGAGGCAACTGTCTGCCCCCCGGCCCCCCGGCTGTCTACGCTCGCCACCTTTCGAGCTTTGCGATAGTCGGCCGGGCGCAGTATCTTATAAGCATGTATCCCGGCTGTCGCACGCCGTGCTGAAGCCTCGATTGCGATGTAATCGAGGCTGTAACGTGCATAGGAAAACGCCAGGCCTCGCGCGACTAACGCTTGCCCCATATCATTCCCCGCCACAATGCATCGCGCGACCGTGCGCCCGTAACGATCCGTGTCAATACGTGCGCAAATCGCTTGCTCACCTTGATAGGTTGCACGCACTTGCGCTGTTACCCATGCTCCGCATGGCAGCACAGCCTCATTCGCTCCGATGCAAATTTGGTCCGTTTCCGGCGCGTCGATGCCAAACAGCCGTATGCGCGTGCTGCCGACATCAATTGTATCGCCATCAACAACATGTACGACACCCGAAACATTCGTGTCTACGGCGACAGCCGGCACAGCCCAAAGGCTGGCCATAACGCATAAACATAAATAAGCGATTAATCTATCCATGTTCCTGATTTGGACCGCTCACACGGTTCAGGCAACATGTTTTATTAATCCAAGTTAATTTTACCTTACCGCTGCGACGTTTCCCACGCAGGATTGATCCATGGCTCGTCATTCGATGCAGGCAACGGATTAAGCCCTAAGATATGATCCGATATCTTTTCTCCGACCATCATTGACGGCGCGTTTAGGTTGCCGTTGGTTATGCGTGGAAAAATAGAACTGTCGGCAACCCGCAATCCACCGACCCCAATCACGCGTCCCTGCGGATCAACAACGGCCTCCGGGTCGTCTACCCGCCCCATCCGACATGTGCCGCAGGGGTGATATGCGCTCTCGGCATGTTCTCGAATGAAGGCGTCAAGCTCGTCGTCGGTTTGCAAGGCGACACCTGGTTGGATTTCGCTTTTTACATAAGGTTTAAATACATCTTGCGCGAAAATTTCGCGGGTCAGACGAATGCAATTTCGAAATTCCTCCCAGTCCCGGTCTTGTGACATGTAGTTGAAAACGATCTTCGGTGCCACTTCGGGGTCGCCCGACGCCAACGATACGCTTCCGCGTGACGTCGACCGCATCGGCCCGACATGGGCCTGAAACCCGTGCCCTTCGGCCGCTGCCTTTCCGTCATAACGCACAGCGATTGGCAGAAAATGATACTGAATGTCAGGGTACTTGATCCCGGCCTTTGATCGGACGAATGCCGCCGATTCAAACTGGTTCGACGCCCCCATTCCACTTTTGGTGAACAGCCACTGCGCCCCGATGACGGCCTTAGAGAACACATTCCAGTGTTTATACAATGTGATAGGCTGGCTGGATGCCATTTGAATATAGAGCTCAAGGTGGTCTTGCAGATTCTGCCCCACTCCAGCGCGATCAGCAACGACGTCGATCCCGTGTTCTGCCAGATGTGCCGCTGGCCCGATACCGGATAACATCAACAGCTTAGGAGAATTAATCGACGATGCTGCTAAAATCACCTCTTCGGTGGCACGGATTACTTCGATCTTGCCACTGCGGCGCACCTCAACCCCAACGGCATGGCCGTCTTCGATCACCACGCGCTGCGCATGCGCCCGTAACAGCTGGACGTTGCCAGTTTTTCTGGCGGGCCGCAGGTATGCGCTGGCCGCTGACCACCGCCGTCCCATCCATACGGTCTGCTCCATCGGGCCGAAACCCTCTTGCTTTTCACCGTTGTAATCGTTGGTTGCCTCATAGCCAGCCTGTTTTCCAGCCGCGACAAACGCCTCGAACAATGGGTTTTTGCGTGGCCCCCGGCTTACATGCATCGGGCCATCGGTCCCGCGCCACGCGCGGTCGCCGCCATGGCCCCCGTCATGCCATGTCTCCATCCGCTTGAAATACGGCAGCACGTCTGCATAGCTCCAGCCGTCAGCACCAGCTTCGGCCCAATGATCATAATCCAGCGCGTGCCCCCGGACATAGACCATACCGTTGATCGACGATGACCCACCGATGACCTTACCCCGAGGGCACGCAAGACGTCGATTGTTCAGGTGTGGTTCAGGTTCGGATGTATACCCCCAGTCGTACCGACGCATGTTCATCGGATAGGACAGTGCCGCAGGCATTTGGATGAATGGCCCCGCATCGCTTCCACCGTGTTCGACGACCAGGACCTTGCGCCCGGCCATGGCCAGTCGATACGCCATAGCACACCCTGCACTACCGGCTCCCACAATGATAAATTCCGTTTCCATCCTATCGCCTTTCTCGTGAGTCTTGGGCGGGTCAAGGATGCCGTCAGGCACCGCGCTACAGCGCGGCTGGTCCTTGAGGCGCGCACGACTCGCATCTCAAAATTGTCGAGGTGACTTGAGGATCAGACCGATCCCTCAAGCACCTCTCAGCATTTCCTCAACCCGCCCCATCCCTTGAATGACCCTGCCAAGGTGGGCTCAGGCTTGCGTCGCATCCCAAAGATCATGTGCGCGTCAGCGCTCCTTTGGATCAAACATCCGCTAGAAAGGCGCTTCCAAATCGCCCATACGCACGTAAACCGATTTCAGCTGGCTGTAGTGGTCGATCGCCGCCTTGGAGTTCTCCCGCCCGACGCCGGAATTCTTCATGCCGCCAAAGGGTGCTTCGACGGGCGCATCGTTATAGGTGTTGATATAGCAAGTTCCTGCTTCGAACTTTGCCACGACACGGTGCGCACGGGTCAGATCGCTTGTAAACACGCCCGCCGCCAAGCCGAATTCGGTATCGTTTGCGCGGGCCATCACATCGTCTTCGTCGTCAAAATCCAGCACGGACATCACCGGGCCAAAAATTTCTTCACGCGCGATGGCCATATCGTCGGTAACATCCGCGAACACCGTAGGCTGCATATAGAAACCCTCTCGGTCAATCGCGGCACCTCCAAACACCACACGTGCGCCCTCGGTCTTGCCCTTTTCGATATAGCTCAGCGCAATGTCCAACTGGCGTTGCGATACCATCGGGCCAAAGCTAGTCGCAGGGTCCTGTGGGTCACCAATCACCGCATGGCCAAGCCGTTCTGCCAACCGGTTCAGAAAAGCTTCCTTGATGTCGCGGTGGACGAACACTCGGGTCCCGTTCGAACAAATTTGACCGGAGCTATAGAAATTACCCAATATTGCACCGCTGACGGCGTTCTCGATATCGGCATCCTCGAACACGATCATCGGAGACTTGCCCCCCAGCTCCATCGTGACATGCTTGATCCCTTCGGCCGCAGCGGCATAGACTTTACGCCCAGTAGGTACCGACCCCGTCAATGACACCTTGTCGACACGCGGGTCAGATACGAGTGAGGCACCGACTTCGCCCATACCCTGCACGACATTATACAGGCCGGCAGGCAACCCCGCCTCAACTAGGATCTCTGCTACTTTCAGCGCGCAAAGCGGCGTTGTTTCAGATGGTTTAAAGATGATCGCATTGCCGCATGCCAGCGCGGGCGCACCTTTCCAACAAGCGATTTGCGTCGGATAGTTCCACGCACCAATGCCCACGCACAGGCCAAGCGGTTCGCGGCGGGTATAGACCCAATCGTCGCCCAGTTGGATGTGTTCGCCGGTGAGCGATGCCGCGATGCCGCCGAAATACTCAAGCGCATCGGCGCCGCTGGTGGCGTCGGCAACAGAGGTTTCCTGATACGGTTTGCCCGTGTCGTAGGTTTCCAACACAGACAGGTCATGGTTGCGCTCGCGCATGATGTCGGCGGCGCGGCGCAGAATGCGCCCGCGTTCTGCCCCGCTCATTCGCGCCCATTCCACTTGCGCTGCGCGCGCAACCGTTATCGCTTTTTCTATTATCGCTGGCGTGGCTGCATGGACGGTTGCAATGGTTTCGCCGGTCGCCGGATAGATCACCTTGATCGGTGTGCCATTGGTGTCCTCAACATATTCGCCGCCGATAAAATGGCTCGCTTTGGGTTGCGTTTGCATTGGTCTCTCTTTTTCAGTTGCGCCATGTCCCGTGCAGTCGGTTTGGCTTTTGCATTTAATTCTCGCGGCAGACCGCGGTGACTATCTTTGTGAGCGCTCAAAACCAGGGCTCAGGGAAAATATCGGACTGCTCCATTTCTTTCCGCCTAGCCCCGGATGGGGATCCTTCATTCGCCCCGCGGGAAGCGTTTGCTTTCCTCAAGCAGGTTCAGGTCCATGTGATTGCGCATGTATTGGTCCGATGCGTTCTTGAGCGGTTGGTAATCCCACGGATAATACCCCCCCTTGCGCAGTGCTTCGTACACCACCCAGCGGCGGGCCTGACTTTTGCGCACGTCGGCATCGAAAGCTTCCAGGCTCCATCGCGCCTCAGCCTTGGCCGATAGCGTCATACGGGTCCCTTGGTGTGCAGGCTCATCAGCCAGATTTACGCGCTCGTGCGGGTCAGCCTCAAGATCGAACAATTGGTCCGGGTCCAACGCGCAGCGGTTGAACTTCCACTTGCCGTATCGCAGCGACACCAACGGGGCATAGGACCCTTCGGCGGCGTATTCCATCGCTACGGGTTCGGTACGTTCCACCCCCTGCCCCATCGGCACTAGGGATTGACCCGTAGTCCAGGGCGCAATGTCGTCCATCGAAACGCCTGCCAGATCACATAAGGTCGGGCACACATCAATATTGCTGACCGGAACTTCTTGCAGCCCCGGTGCCATCTGGGGTGCGCTGATCATCATCGGAACCCGTGATGATCCTTCGAAAAAGCTCATCTTGAACCACAGTCCGCGTTCCCCCAACATATCGCCATGATCTGAAACAAAGACGATAATCGCTTCTTGCCGCGTGTCTTCCATAGTTTGGAGAATGTCGCCGATCTTATCGTCCAGATAGCTGATATTGGCGAAATAGGCCCGACGCGACCGTCTGATATTTTCTTCGGTGATGTCAAAGCTGCGCCAGTCATTGGCATCGAAAAGACGCTTCGAATGCGGGTCTTGGTTCTCATAGCCAAGGTCGGGCACAGTTGGCAGCAGGTGATCGCAATCTTCGTATAAATCCCAGTATTTCTTGCGTGCCACATAGGGGTCGTGTGGGTGCGTGAAACTGACGGTCAAGCACCATGGCCTTTCGTCCAGACCGCGTGACAATTCATAAAGCTTGCGCGTTGCCTCATAGGCGACGGCATCGTCATATTCCATCTGGTTACTGGTCTCGGCCACACCGGCACCGGTCACCGAGCCCATATTGTGGTACCACCAGTCGATCCGTTCACCGGGCTTGCGGTAATCCGGGGTCCAGCCAAAGTCGGCGGGGTAGATATCTGTCGTCAACCGCTCTTCGAACCCGTGCAACTGGTCGGGGCCAACAAAATGCATCTTGCCCGACAGGCAGGTTTGATAGCCGGCGCGGCGCAGGTGGTGCGCATAGGTTGGCACGCTTGATGGAAACTCTGCGGCGTTGTCGTAAACACCGGTGGCTGATGGCAATTGACCCGACATAAATGCCGCGCGCCCCGGGGCGCATAAGGGACTGGCGGTGTATGCATTTTTGAAACGGGTCGACCTGGCGGCCAGCTTTTTCAGATTAGGCGCATGGAGCCATTCGGCGGGACCATCGGGGAATAGCGTGCCATTCAATTGATCCACCATTACGATCAATATGTTAGGGCGGGTCATTCCGCGTCACCGAGCAGCTTGTGCAACAAGGAGAGCGCCTGCGCACTGGCAGCGCTGGCACTGCCACTGTCAGATAGGGCCGCTCTCAGGTACAACCCGTCGATCAACGCTGCTATGGTTTCGGCGTCGCCCGCAGGATTGGTCGATATGGGGCGCAGGGCATGGGTCAGGTTCGACCTCAACCGCCCTTGATACACCACCAGCAGACGGTAAGTTTCAGTGCTTGTACGCGATGACGCATATAGCGTCATCCAAGCGCTGACCGTCGCCGGATCAAAGCAGCTTTCGTCAAAACTGGCACGAATGATCGCCTCTGCCCGCTTCAACGGAGTTTTGGCCATGCGCAGCTCACGACGGACTTCCGCGCTGTATTCAGTCAAAATGTACCGCATGGCGGCTAGAAAAATCTGGTCCTTGCCCCCAAAGTAATGGTGCGCCAGCGCGGACGACATGCCTGCCCTTCGCGCTATCTGCCCGACGGTGACGTCCAGCGATTGCGCGGCTCCTATCTCAGCAATGGTGGCTTTTACCAACGCATCGCGGCGAATGGGTTCCATTCCGAGCTTGGGCATAATGCCGATATCCTTGATTTTTCAGTGGCAGCTTGTCCCTATGTGGTAATAATATTGACTGACAAGTCAATAAAAAACTGTGCACGCCGACTCCCTTGGCGGTTCGCGGGGAGGGGTCGGGGAAGACCCTCTAGAGTTTGGTTGCCGGCGTGGATGGGGTGATCTGGCGGTTCAGCATCGCCTCGCGCCACGTGATGAAGGTCACAGAGCCAAGAATGACAAAACCTCCGATTATGACCCAAATATCTATGGGTTCGGCAAAAACCAAAGCGCCTAACGCGGTCGCCCAGACAAGTTGCAAGAAGGTCACGGGCTGGGTCACGGTCAGGGGCGCGGCTGCAAAGGCTAATGTCATGGTATAGTGGCCAGCAGTCGCAAAGCACGCGACAGCGGCAAGAATGACGACTTCAGTCCATTCAGGGGCGATCCACGCGTAATAGGCAACGGGGGCTAGAAATAACGTGACAAACAGAGACATCATGCCCACCACAACTGACGCTCGCACTTCGTCTGCCAGTACCTTGGCCAGCAGATATGCCCCGCCAAACACTACTGCAGCGATCAACATTGCGAAATGGCCGCCGGTTAGTTCACGAAAACCCGGTCGCAGAATGATAACAGCCCCAGCCAAGCCCAAAAGGACCGCTGTGATGCGGCGCAAAGCCAAGGTTTCGCCGAGAAAAAGCGCGGCACCGATCGTCACGTAGATGGGGGCAAGATAATTCATCGCAGTTACTTCGGCGATTGAAATCCGGGTCATCGAATAAAACCACAAGATCACCCCGATCGCATGCAACGCCCCCCGCAAACTGAACAACCCCCATTGCCGTCGAGACAGATGTGCCGCTTTCAATGACCCCAAGGCTGGCAGCAGAAACACCAACCCGAATCCATAGCGAATAAAGGCAGCTTCAGCCGATGGCAGACGCGGCCCCATATACTTTACCAATGCGGTGACGCATATGAAGCATAGGCCTGTGACGACCATCCAAAAAATGCCTGATACGGGTCGATGAGGAAGCGCTGTGGTCATGACTGCAACATTTCCTAATGCGCCCCCAAGAGCAAGGTCACATCAACAGAAGTTTCACCGCAATCACCCACATGGTCAGGGCAATCAACATATCCAGGATTTGCCAACTGCGAGGCTTTGCAAACAGAGGCGTCAACAGGCGCGCGCCATAGCCAAGCCCGAAAAAGAAGATAAAGCTTGCCATGACAGCGCCGATACCAAATGTCAGCCGATCTTGGTATTGCGCCGAGATCGACCCCAGCAAGACCACCGTATCAAGATAGACATGCGGATTGAGCCAGGTCAGCGCCAACAACGTCAGGATTGTGTGATGCAAACTTCGACTGGCCGCCCCATCGGCGACAAGCGCTTCGCCCCCGCGCCAAGCAGACAAAGCATTCTGCGCCCCGTACCAAATGAGGAACGCGGCCCCCCCGTAGCGCATGATCGGCTCGAACCACGGAAGCGCGGCACCGAGTGCACCAAAGCCAGCAACCCCTACCGCAATCAACAAAGCATCCGATAAAGCACAGACCGCGCAAACCCAAAATACATGCTGCTGTTTCAGGCCCTGTCGCAAGACAAACGCATTCTGCGCCCCAATAGCGAGGATCAACGTCAAACTCAGGGCAAAGCCTGGCAAAAATGCAGATGTCATCTTTAGCCTATGGTGAAGCAGGGATGGCGGTAAACCCTTAGTGAAAGCCGCGTCTTACACGCCGCGGACGAAAAGTGCGACGGAAATATTTCGATGCAACGTGAAACAAATACGTGAACAGAGCCGTAACTACTGGCGAAACCGAAGCGCAGCCCCTATCTGAGCCGCATACAAGCAAGGAAAGAGTCATGTTAGACGAAAAACAGAAGCTGGAAATCAGCCAAGACGAGCTAGCCCTCATAGAGGCAGCGCTTCATACACAATCGAAAATACTTGGGGTGCAGGCAAGCGCTGGCGGATCGAAAGCGCTGGCGCGCTTGAACGATGTCAAACGCGTTCTTGCGACCATAGACATTCAAAAACCATCGCGATCGCGCACCGATAAGCGAGGGGTAGGCAGCATCTTTCGAATGTCCCGCCTGTTCGGATAGGAACTGTCTTACAGTTTTAAACGTGCAGCACAAAAAAACCGCCCCTTCATCTAGGGGCGGTTTTTTTCGTTTGTGGGCAAAACTCTATGCCAATCGACCACGCGGCTGGCGGGCCCGATCGAAGTTCAGAGTTGTGACATCACTTCGTCAGAGGCTTCAAAATTACTGGTAACCCGTTGTACATCATCGTCGTCTTCCAGCGCATCGATAAGCTTCATCAGTTTTTCCATGCTCTCGAGGTCCATCTCGGTTGTCGTGGTCGGACGCCAGACCAGCTTGGTGCTGTCGGATTCTCCCAATTCGGTCTCCAAGGCAGTCGCGACTTCGTTCAAGTCGCTGTCGAGACACCAGATTACGTGCCCGTCTTCCGAGCTTTCGACGTCTTCCGCCCCTGCTTCGATCGCCGCCATCATCACGGTATCCGCATCGCCAACGCTGGCTGGATAGGTTATTTCGCCTTTGCGGTCGAACATGAAACCGACGCTGCCGGTTTCGCCCAGGTTTCCACCATTTTTCGTAAAGGTAGATCGTACTGTAGACGCCGTGCGATTGCGGTTATCGGTCATCGCCTCGACGATAACGGCGACCCCGTTGGGGCCGTAACCCTCATACCGGATCTCTTCGTAATCTTCACCGTCCCCGGCCTGCGATTTCTTGATAGCCCGGTCGATCACGTCCTTAGGCACCGAGACCGACTTTGCCTCTTTAATTGCAAGTCGCAAACGCGGGTTTTTATCAGGGTCCGGTTCGCCCATCTTGGCCGCAACCGTGATTTCTTTGGACATCTTCGAAAACACCTTGGCGCGGATCTTGTCCTGGCGCCCCTTACGGTGCTGGATGTTTGCCCATTTTGAGTGACCTGCCATGGTGACCTCATGTGTTAAAAGCTGGAATTGGCTCTCTATATGCCAGCCCACGGCGCTGAACAAGCCACCCCGAATGCAAGGCCAATCCCCACCTGCCCAATTGTCAATCCTGACGCGGTCCTGCGTTTAAGGCAGACAGGCTTCAATCTGGCTGCTAAGGCGAACAACATGACCCTTTCAGAGTGAAGCCCGATGACCCAAGATCAGATTATTCTTTTTTCGTTATTTGCAGCCGTATTCGGTATGCTGCTTTGGGGACGGTTTCGCTATGATCTGGTGGCATTTTCCGCGCTTATGATCGGCGTGGTACTGGGTGTTGTCGATAGCAAGAATGCCTTTGATGGCTTTGGCCACCCCGCAACGCTGGTCGTTGCATTGGTGCTGGTGGTATCGGCTGGTCTGGTACGTTCGGGTGCTGTGTTACTGATCACACGAACGCTGGTAGACGCCTCGCGTAGCTTGGGCGCACACATTACTTTGATGGGGGTGATTGGCGGGGTGATGTCTGCTTTCATGAACAATGTTGCTGCTCTTGCCCTGCTAATGCCTGTCGATATTCAGACTGCCCGCAAGGCAAAGCGCAACCCGGGACTGAGCCTGATGCCGCTGAGCTTCGCAACCATTCTCGGGGGCATGGTCACATTGATTGGTACCCCGCCCAACATCATCATCGCGTCGATCCGGCAAGAATCGCTGGGTGCGCCGTTCAGCATGTTCGACTTTGCCCCAGTAGGAGGAATCGCGGCAGTTGCCGGGCTTGCCTTTGTCGCATTGATCGGGTGGAGATTCATTCCTGCGCGTGAACACGACGCATTGCAGCCAGAAGATCTTTCGCAATACATCGCTGAATTGACTGTACCCGAGGGTAACCCGCAGATTGGCAAACGTCTGGCAGAGCTACAAGAGGTCGCGGATAAGGCGGACGTCGTTATTCTGGGCCTCATTCGCGAAGGCAATCGGGTGTATGGCCAAGCGCGCAACGTATCCCTCAAGCAGGGTGATGCACTGGTGTTGGAAGCGACCCCTGACGCTTTGGACGAATTTCGCACCACCTTGGGCCTAAATGTCACCGACGCTGATCGCGAAGAGTTGCTCAAGGCTGGTGGAGAGGGCGTTGAGATCGTCGAGGTGGTGGTCACCCCCGATTCACGGCTGCATGGCCGATCAGCACAGGCAGTCGGTCTTTCCTGGCGGCAAAGGTCGGTGCTTTTGGGGATATCACGCCGGGGAAAGCGCATCACGTCTCAGCTGCGCAAGACCGAGCTTCAGGCAGGTGATATCCTGTTGTTGTTGGTGCCGCGTGATACAGCGGCTCATGTGGTTGAATGGCTCGGGGTGCTGCCCCTTGCCGATCGCGGGTTGGCGGTGACCGAGGACAGCAAGGTTTGGTTGGCCATCGGTCTTTTCGCAGGCGGCGTCGCAGCGGCGAGCTTTGGTCTGATATATCTGCCCGTGGCCTTAGGCCTTGTTGTGGTGGCCTATGTATTGGCCCGGATCGTACCCCTGTCGGAGCTTTACACACATATCGAGTGGCCTGTGATCGTATTGCTAGGGTCAATGATCCCCCTGGGGGCGGCGCTTGAGGCATCGGGAGGGACCGAACTAATCGCTAATGCATTGGTTGGGCTGACCGAAGGGATGCCCGCCTGGGTGGTGTTGACAGTATTGATGATCGTCACCATGACCTTGTCGGATGTGCTGAATAATACTGCGACCACGATTGTCGCGGCCCCAGTAGGTATCAAGATGGCGCAGACACTGGATGTATCGCCTGATCCGTTCCTGATGGCGGTGGCCGTGGCCGCATCAAGCGCATTCCTGACGCCTATCGGGCACAAGAACAACACACTTATATTAGGACCGGGCGGGTATTCTTTCGGCGATTACTGGCGAATGGGTCTGCCGCTTGAGATCATTGTCGTCGCCGTGTCCATCCCGGCGATCCTTGTATTCTGGCCCTTGTAAAGAGGGTTGGGCAGTCCGGGGGCCAGCCCCCGGGCCCCCGGGATCTTGATCCATTTGGAAGCCGGGGTTCGGCTTACCAGATAAGCGGGATCACAGCGGATACCAGCAGCGACATCGTCAGGTTCAAGGGTATGCCGATGCGCATGAAATCGGTAAAGCGGTACCCGCCCGGACCGTATACAAGCGTATTGGTTTGATAACCGATGGGTGTGGCGAAAGCGCATGAGGCGGCGATCATAACAGCCACAACCAAGGGACGTGGATCAAGGCCCAGCGCCGATGCAAGGCTGATCGCTATCGGTGTCATGATGACGGCGACGGCATTGTTCGACACAATTTCAGTCAGTGTCGTGGTCAGCAGGAAGACAGCGAAGATCACGTAGAAAGGCGATAACGTGCTTAGAAACGGCGCGGTATTATCTACGATGAGATTGATCGCCCCCGAATTCTGCAAGCCAGCGCCAATGGCTAGCATCGAGAAAATCAAGGCCAGCAGACGACCGTCTATAAAGCTGAAGGCTTCTTCTGCGTCTATGCACCCGGTGACGAGCACAAGTGCCACTGCAAGGACCGCGAGCAGCAGGATCGGTGCGACGTTCAGAGCCGCCAGTGCCACGATGCCAACCAGCGCTGCGATTGCGATAGGAGCATGGCCCCGGCGAAACGCCCGGGCTGAGGGCTGGGAAACATCCACCATATCCATGTCAGAGGCGAGACGCTGGATGTCGGCCATCGCCCCTTCGAGCAGAAGGGTATCGCCGACCTTGACGATGAGTTCATCGAGTTGCCGTCCTATGTTCTGGTTTCTGCGGTGTACGGCCAGCGGATAAACCCCATAGCGCCGCCGCAGGCGCAACGCGCCCAAGGAACGGCCCACCATCTTGCAACCCGGCGTAATCAGCACCTCGACCGTTGATGTTTCGACTGCCGACACCTGATCGACACGCTTAAGTTCCTTGTTCGCCTGAAGGCTTAGCAACTCTGTCATTTGGGTGCGCAAGACCACGCGGTCACCAAGTTGAAGCTGCACAGCCGACAAGTCGCGGCGCAATGACTGGTCGCCGCGTACCACGTCGATCAATCGCACACCTTCGCGTTTAAACAACTGTACGTCAGTTACATCCCGGCCGATCAGATTGGATTCGGGCGGAATCACGGCTTCGGTGAAAAATTTCATCTTTGAACGGTCCGATAGCATATTCGCCATGCTGTCACGGGCCGGGAGCAATTTCGGAGCAAACACCGCCATGTAGATTAGTCCCCACGTACAGACGACCAAACCAATCGGCATAATTTCGAAAATACCGAAAGGTTCCAGCCCTTGGGTTCGGGCTACGCCATCCACCAGCAGGTTGGTCGAGGTACCGATCAAGGTTAAAGATCCCCCCATTATCGCAGCATAACTGAGCGGGATCAGCAGCTTGGATGCCTTTGTGCCCAATGTCTGACTAAGCTGCACGACGACGGGAATCATTACGACGACCACTGGCGTGTTATTCATGATTGCTGACGCCGCCATGACGGCAATGATTACCCCTACCACTGCGGTCTTGGGATGTGTCTTGGCATAGCGTTCGGCCAAACGCGTGAGGACATCTAACGCGCCGGTACGCACCAACGCACCCATCACGATGAACATGGCCGCGATAGTCCAAGGGGCCGAATTCTGCAGCACCGCCTGCGCGTCATCATAAGGTAAGATGCCAAGCGCCAACATAACTGCGGCACCGGCCAGGGCGACGACTTCGGTGGGCAGCGTTTCGCGCACAAACATGACCAACATCACGACAACGACGATCAGGGCCAAGATTGCAGAGGATCCTTGCGAAAGGTTCAGAAAATCCATCAAGTATGTCCAGCACAGGCAGGTGAAATTCAGCTGTCAGTGTCGCTGATTGAAGCAACTTGGGCAAGCGCCGCCTTGGGGCGCGGCTGCACAAGATAAAGCCCGGCAAACATCATCGCGAGGGCGACCCATAACGTGGGCGCATATGCCTCGGACAGGATGATCTTTGCCCAGATCAGCCCGAACCCTGTTACCAGATAGCTTACCTGAACAGCAAAGACCGCCCCTGCACGCCCTACCAACCACATATACCCAGAGTAAACCAACACATGCACCACGGACGACGCCAGCAGCGCCATTTGGGCACTATCAAGCGGTGGCGTTGGTTCGATGAATTGGCCGGTCGCTATTGTCACGGGAAGAATGATTACAGCACCTATAATCGAGGCACCTTGCAGGACCTGAAAGGCGTCAAGGTCAAGGATGCCCCATTTGGCGACGATATTACCTTCTAATGCGTAGCACAGGCCCGCAATCAGCGCGACAAATATCCAAAATGTTGGCAGCGACCCCGAGAGATCAGACCCCGGTACCACCAGCAGCAAAACCCCTGCAAGTCCGAACGCTAGCCCCCCCAAACGACGAAAGCTGAAGTGATCCAAGCCCATTGCCAACGCTATGGGGAATGCGAACATCGGCACAATGCTAAGCAGTAAGGACAAGACGCCAGAAGGTAGCCAGACCGCGGCTTGGTACCCGGCTGTGTTGGGAATGATTGTGCCGATCATGGCGAGAAGCAGATATAACGAAATATACGGTAGCCCAATCGGCAAGCGCATGCCCCGGAATGCGTTGATGACGGTCATGAGAACCGCCCCAATGACCATTTGCCAGAACACGAGCCCGAAATGCTGATATCCTGTACTGACCGCAATCTTGGTCATCGGTTGCGTAAAGCCCCAGCCTGCCCCCAACACTGCGAGGAACGCAGTGTAAAACGCAATCTGTCGTCGTGTCACGGCGCGCTTTGTTGCAGTTTACCACCCTGCCGGATTGGCACGATACGCGTGGCTTTGCCGGTACGGTCATCGGTTTCGATATAGACGCCGCTGAGGGTCGCCTCTTCGTTGGCAGGGGTAAAACGGTCTTTGGGCATACCAGTAACAAAGCGACGCAGGGGTTCGGTTTTCTCCATTCCGATGACAGAATTATAGTCACCGGTCATGCCTGCGTCGGTAAGATATGCGCTGCCCTTGGGCAAGATCATCGCATCAGATGTAGGTACATGCGTGTGGGTTCCCACGATGAGGCTGGCGCGCCCGTCGCACCAATGCCCCATGGCCATTTTTTCTGAAGTAGCTTCGCAGTGGATGTCCACAATGACAGCCGACGCCATGCCCCCCAAAGGGTGTGACTTGAGCACCGGTTCAAGTGCTGAAAAAGGATCGTCGTAGGGCCGTTTCATAAACACTTGACCCAAGGCCTGCGCAACCAGAACCTTTCGCCCGTTTTGTGCTGTGAACAGACGGGCACCCTTGCCCGGTGCATTCTTTGAGAAATTCAGCGGACGGATCACGCGCGGTTCTTGTTCTATAAAACTTAACATATCCTTTTGATCAAACGCATGGTCGCCCAAGGTCAGACAATCGGCACCCGCGTCCAGCAGTGCCTTGGCGTGGGTCCCAGACAGTCCCATCCCAGAAGTCGCATTTTCGCCGTTCACCACAACGAAATCGAGCTTCCATTCCGTCCGCAAACGGGAAAGGTTTTCCGTGATCGCGCGGCGTCCCGCACGGCCCATAACATCGCCAAGAAAGAGTATTTTCATGCCCCACGGTTAGGCCGCACAGACGCGAAGGGCAAGAGGGCAAAACGGTTTTTGAGATTTCAATACCGGTTGGCTGCCACCTCGATCACGCCTGTCTCGGTCACGATCATATCTAATGGCTGGTCGGTCTGCTCAAGCGGCAGATCATCGACCTCTTGACCAGCGAAGGCAAAACCAATGGCCAACGTCGCGCGGCGCACGCGCAGCTGTTCTAGCGTGCGGTCATAAAAGCCGCCGCCATAGCCAAGCCGCCCCCCACGGCGATCAAATGCCAGCAACGGCACGATCACGATTTCTGGATCGAAGAAATCGTCGACCTGCGGGATTTGCGCTCCAAAGGGGCCACTGACCAGAATTGCATCAGGCGACCAGCGTGAGAACCGCAACGGTTGGGCAGCATCGATAATGACCGGCAAGCCTACTGGGCCATACGCCGCCGCTTCGGCCATGGCGGGGCGCGGATCAATTTCGGTCCGGATAGGCATGAAGCCCGACAAAGGCACACCGCGATAGCCTGCCAAAACCTCACTCAGGTACCCAGCTTGCGCGGCGGTTGCCGCTTCAAACAGCGGTTTTCGGCGGGCAAACCCCGCTTTGCGGGCAGCGGCTTTGACAGCCGCTAGATCGGTCATAAAAGTACAGCCGCCGCGAGCCCTAGAAAGGCGAAGAACCCAACGACATCAGTCACGGTCGTTACAAATGCACCTGAGGCCAGAGCAGGGTCGACACCGATACGCTCCAGCAAGATCGGGATGCCGGTACCCGCCAGACCGGCGACCACCATATTGATCACCATCGCTGTCGCGATAACATAGCCAAGGGCGGGCGACCCAAACCAGATGAACCCGACGATCGCCATGATGACGGCAAATATCACCCCGTTGACCAACCCGACCAGACATTCGCGGCGGATAACTCTCCAGACATTTGAACCGGTAAGATCTCGGGTCGCAATGGCCCGCACGGCAACAGTCAGGCTTTGCGTTCCTGCGTTGCCCCCCATCGACGCCACGATCGGCATCAGGACAGCAAGCGCCACAAGCTGCGCGATCGCGACCTCGAACTGAGCGATTACCAGCGATGCGGCAATCGCTGTGACCAAGTTGACAGCCAGCCAAGGCAGACGCTGCTTGGTGGTTTCAATAACGCGGTCAGATAACGACCCTTCCCCAACACCCGCAAGGCGCAGGATGTCTTCTTCGTGTTCCTCATCCAATACGGACATCGCATCATCTATGGTGATCACACCAATCAACCGCCCCTCGTCATCTACCACGGGGGCAGAGATCAGGTGGTATTGGTTAAAAGCATAAGCTACGTCGCCCTCGTCGCGCAGGGCGGGAATGACCTGAAACGTATCCTCAAGGATATCACGAAGCGGCGTATTGCGTTTGGACCGCATCAGCTTGCCCAAAGTTACGTTGCCAACGGGGTGCAAGCGCGGGTTTACCATGACGATGTGATAAAACTGATCCGGCAGGTCCTCTTCGGGGGTGGCGCGCAAATGGTCTATCGTCTCGCCTACGGTCCAATGTTCGGGGGCCATGACGACCTCGCGCTGCATCAAACGACCAGCCGAATATTCGGGATATGTCAGTGCCTGTTCAACGGCTACCCTGTCGGCATCTTCCAATGCACCCAAGATCGACGCGGCCTGTGCATCCTCGAGATCTTCGATCAGGTCAACGACATCGTCGCTGTCCATGTCACGTACGGCATCCGAAAGCACTTCAGGCGTCAGAATGCCGATCACTTCTTCCCGGATAGATTCGTCGAGTTCCGACAGAATCTCACCGTCGAACTCCCGGTCGTAAAGGCGGATCAGTTTGGTACGTTCAAAACTACTGATTTGCTCAAGAAGGTCCGCGATGTCCGCCGCATGCAACGGTTCCATCAATTCGGTCAGCTTCGCGGCGTCGTCGATCTCAACCGCGTAGAGGATAGAGTCCACCGCCCGTTTGTTCAGCTTATAGGCTTCGGAATCGTCGTCAGCATCGGCGGCCAGTTCGAATTCTTGAGTTTCGTCTACCATGGCAGCTCCCGTTTGCTATTGGTTCAGACCATATGCGGGGCAAGCAACGGTTACAATGGCGCGAAAATAAGCGACCAAACAATTGTCCCTGTCAAAGATGGCCCTTAGACAGGTGTCATGACACAAAAAAATCTTCTTCTGGGCCAGACCCTGCATTTTTCAGGCAATCCAATGACAAAGTCATGGGAAGACACCGTGCGGATCGACAGCGCCGGCGGGGTGCTCATCGAGGCGGGCAAGATCACTGCCGTCGGCGCAGCCTCGGCGTTGCGATCCGCGCATCCCCAAGCGACAGTTCACGATTATGGCGATGCGTTGCTTTGCCCAGGTTTCGTCGATGCCCACGCGCACTATCCGCAAACAGCCATCATCGCCAGTTGGGGCAAACGATTGATCGACTGGCTCAACACCTATACCTTCCCCGAGGAAATGCGCCTGGCCGATCCAGACTACGCAGCAAGAATCGCGGGTCGGTACCTTGATCTGACATTGGACCATGGCACCACTACCGTTTGCAGTTTTGCCACCGTCGCACCCCATAGCGTTGACGCGATATTCACTGCCGCTGCCCGGCGGGGTCAACGTATCGTCGCGGGCAAAACATGTATGGACCGTAACGCCCCCGAAGGCCTGCGAGATTCAGCGCAATCAGCATATGATGACAGCAAGACGCTGATCGAACGTTGGCATGACAAGGGCCGCGCCCGTTATGCCATTACACCGCGCTTCACGCCGACCTCGACCCCCGACCAGCTTGCGGCCTTGGGGGCACTTTGGGCCGATCATCCAGACTGTCTTATGCAGACCCACCTGAGCGAACAACTAGACGAAATCGCCTGGGTCCGCGACCTTGTGCCTCGCGCGCGCGACTACCTCGACACCTACGAAGAACATGGGCTCATCGGAGAACGTGCGTTGTTTGGCCATGCCATCCACCTCGAACCGCGTGAAATTGACCGCTTGGCAGAAATCGGTGCCGCTGTTGTCCACTGTCCGACATCTAATACATTCATTGGATCGGGCCTGTTCGATATGGCCAAAATAGCCGCTCGGCATATCCCAATCGGACTGGCGACCGACACCGGCGGGGGGTCGTCTTTCTCGATGCTGCGGACCATGGCCGCAGCGTATGAAATAGGACAATTACGTGGCACCCCGCTCCACGCAGCACAGTTGATCTGGCTCGCGACAGCCGGCTCAGCACGCAGCCTTCACTTGCAGGACAAAATCGGCAGCCTCACCCCCGGGCTCGAGGCGGATATCACCATACTTGACCTTGCTTCCACCCCCGCCATTGAACAACGTAGCACAAATGCCAATTCGGTCTGGGATATGCTATTCGCCACGATCATGATGGGGGACGACCGCGCCGTAAAAACGGTCTGGGTCAACGGGCGGGAACGTCACTGATCCAGATTTTCATTTTGCCTAATAAACTCCCCGCGGAGCGTCCAACGCATTCAAAGTACACCCTGGTCATGTTGATTACATTCCCCCAGGTCCTAATACATCAGAGGTAAAATGCATGCGCCCACGTCTCGTGCTAACAGGGTGCGGCTAAAACCATCGCCCATATTCGCCCTGGCCCCTGCGCCAACCCGAATGCCGCCGCCTTATTGCTTATCAGGTTTTTGTAATGCCCAGGTGACGCTGCCCATCCCTGCATGACCTGGTTCAGATCGCGCTGCCCCTTGGCAAGGTTCTCAGCGACGAAACACCACTCATAGCCTTGGTTGCGCACTCGATCACCAACGGTTTTTCCGTTGCGCCCCTCATGGGCAAAATAGCCATGTTTGGCCATGTCCAATGCATGAACTCTGGCAGCTGCCTCAAGTTTGGGTGAATAGACAAGGCCCGCACGACCATTCGCCGCGCGGATCGAATTTACCAGCTGGGTCGCCTGTGTATCGGCGATCCCCGACGAGCCTGTCGCGAGGGTCAAAACGACACCAAGAATAAAACTTTTCATAGGCAGTCTCTCAGGGCATGGGCGAGCTTGTTTTGCTTCGCAATCAGGGCCGGCAGGTCGATAGTACAGATTTGGCCGTCTCGCACCACCCGGCGGCCCTCTACCACCAAGTCCCGAACTGTCGTAGGCCCGGCAAGAAGCAGTGCAGCTGGGTCCCAGCTACCCGCAGATTCTATTCCTCTGACGTCCCAAATTGCTATATCGGCTCGCGCCCCGACCGCTATGCGGCCACATTCGGGACGCCCCAGAATATCGGCACCGCCACGGGTGGCGATTTCCAGCGCTTCACGGGCGCTCATTGCATCGGCACCGTTTGCCACCCTTTGCAATAGCATCGCTTGGCGCGCTTCGGCCATCAGATTTCCCGCATCGTTGCTGGCTGATCCGTCCACGCCAAGGCCAACCGGTACTCCTCGGTCTCGCATGGCACGAATGGGCGCAATCCCCGATCCCAGCCGACAGTTTGAACAGGGGCAATGGGCAACACCGGTTCGGGTTGCAGCAAAAAGATCAATTTCGCTCTGATCCAGCTTGACGCAATGGGCAAGCCAAACATTGGAGCCGACCCACTCTAGGTCCTGCACATATTGGCCGGGTCGACAGCCAAAAGTTTCAAGGGAATAAGCGATATCCTGATCGTTTTCTGCCAAGTGGGTATGCAACATGACAGTTTTGTCTCTTGCAAGAACTGCGGCGTCGCGCATCAGATCCCGGCTGACGGAAAACGGCGAACACGGGGCGATCCCGACCCGACACATAGAAGAAGCACCCGTGCCGTGAAATCGATCAATGACCCGGATACAATCTTCCAATATGGCGGCTTCGTTTTCGACCAAACGGTCCGGCGGCAAGCCTCCGTTGCTTTTACCTATGCTCATCGCGCCGCGTGTCGGTTGAAACCGCAGTCCAATTTCTGCGGCAGCGTAGATAGTATCGTCAATCTTGGTGCCGTTTGGATACAGGTACAGGTGATCCGAGCTAAGCGTACATCCAGACAGCGCAAGCTCAGCCAGCCCGACCTGAGCGGATACGAACATATGGTCCGGCGTGAACTTGGCCCAGATTGGGTACAGTGTTTTCAACCAACCGAACAGCAAAGCGTTCTGACCGCCCGGAACCGCGCGAGTCAAGGTTTGGTATAGATGATGATGTGTGTTTACCAAGCCTGGCGTGACGACACAGCCCGCCGCATCCAATATCTCTCCGGACGTCGCAAGACCTTGCCCGATAGCTGCAATCTCTCCGTCACAGATTAAGACATCGGCCCCCAAAAGCTCACGGCGGGCATCATCCATCGTCACGATATGCTCTGCGTTTCGGATCAGCAATTCAGTCATGGCGACAAGACCCCAGCACCGCCAGCGCCTGCGCGTGGATTTGCGCATTGGCGGCGGCGACCACGCGCCCGCCATTATGGGCCGGCCCGCCCTGCCAGTCGGTAACAATGCCCCCCGCGGCCTGAACCACTGCAATGGGCGCTTGAATGTCGTAGGGTTGCAATCCGGCCTCGATCACCAGATCTATCTGGCCCGCCGCCACCAATCCGTAAGCATAGCAATCCATACCATATCGCGTAAGCCTTGCTTGGCGCGATACCTCTGCAAATGCAGCCCCTTCGTCACTTGAACCTACTTCGGGAAATGTTGTCATCACAGTTGCCTGAGACAAATCGCGCGGCGGGCGCGTTACCAGCGCGGATTTACCATTAGGACCGGTCAATTCGGCCCCCAATGGGGTTCCGACGAACCTTTCACCGATATAGGGCTGATCTATGATGCCAAAGAAGGGTCCCGAAGCATCGCCAAGTGCTATCAGAACGCCCCAAGTCGGCGTTCCTGAAACAAACCCTCGGGTTCCGTCGATCGGGTCAAGCACCCAGGTCAGGCCAGACGTCCCGGATGACGCACCGTATTCTTCACCTAGAACAGCATCCCGAGGACGTTCTCGTGCCAAAATTTCGCGCATTACAAGTTCTGCTTCACGATCCGCGATGGTCACCGGATCATAGCCACCAGCCAGCTTATTGTCAGCGACAAGATCAGCCTTGCGAAAAAAAGGCAGCGTGGCAGCGCGCGCCGCATCTGCTAACAAATGCCCTACCCGCAGGACAGCGGGGTCAAAATTAGTGCTTTTATTCATGTAACCGGCCTGACAGTTTTGCCCTACGGTTACAACATCACATGGGAATGTACAGCCTCAAGCCACGTCGCTTAGAACGCGGGCTAGCTCGAACAATCGGCGTCGCTGGTTTTCAGGTATAGCGTAATAAGACCGCACAAGATCCATGGCTTCTTTGTCACCAGCCAGATCGGCTGGCACGTTAGAGGCCGTTGAGCCCGCGTTGACTTTTTCGACTTCTAAGCCTTCGAAGAAATGGGCCACCTCAATGTCCAAGGCATCGGCTATTTCCCACAAACGAGAAGCGCTGACCCGGTTAGCCCCTGTTTCGTATTTTTGGATTTGCTGGAATTTAATGCCAACCATTTCAGCCAACTTTTGCTGGGTCATGCCCACCAACCAGCGACGCTGACGGATACGTTGCCCTACGTGAACATCTACTTTGTGTGGCATCAATTTTCTTTCCTGACAAAAGCGCGTAGGTCTGCGCCATTCGTTACATGCACAAGAAACAGCCCCTGAGATCAGGCAATTTCCAAACTGGGGTGCAACTTACAAATTTAAGCTTCATGCGCAAATGAAATGAAAATGGACGTCTGTCCAATATTTCTCAGAATTTCCGCGCAGCAGAATCATCGCACGCTGCAATACAAAGCAAACTTACACCTTATCCGTGCAATTTAGTTAGCAATGATTTACATTCCTGCAAAAGAACTTCTTCAATTTATGCAAATTAATTCAACTTTTCGCAACTAAAGCGAAAGTCTTCTTTCGTTAACCCTACGTAAGCTTCTCCAACCACAAAGTTATTTCAGAAACACACTGTTTCGAAATTTGCCTGCTATATTCCCCTGTCGATTGAATAAATTTAACCTTCTAGGTCTAGGTGAACTCTTTTCCTGAGTAAGTTTATCAGATTTAGCTCTGACCAAGAGCTTCTCAAGTCGAAAAAGGGAATCATTTGTGCTTTCCCGAGCATTTCATGAGTGCCAACGGAAGGGGGGAAACGCCTTACACCATTCTGATGGCATAGCGACGCGGCTGTCACCATCTGGCTCATCTGCCATCTGCAACAGAGAAATCAGAATTATTCTGCAAATTCCCCCCGATGGCCAAGTCTTTTACGGATACAGAACACCTAACGACACGTGCCCGCAGCCCTTGATTGGGCAATCTCGTATCTTTCCAGATATGCCACTAGCTAGGGGAACTATAACTTGATATATTTAATGTATCAAAAACTCTTGAAAACATTGCCCTCTGTCACAATATTCAAGGCAATACCGAGGTCGGACAATCCGCTTCGTAACTCTTTTACCAATTGGAGGACATTCATGGTCGACGTGAACACCATCCGGTCCGCAGCCGGAACCCGCGCCGCCGCTATCGATGAAGGGCTGCGCACCCATATGAACAAGGTGTATGGCACCATGTCGATTGGCATGTTGATCACCTTTGCCGCAGCTTGGGCCATTTCTGGCCTCGCTGTCACGACTGACCCGTCCGGCGCAGCAGCGCAGATCGGTACGGGTAAATATCTGACATCGTTTGGGTCGGCCTTGTACATGTCGCCATTAAAATGGGTTGTGATGTTTGCACCCCTCGCCTTTGTCTTCGGTCTAGGCGCTGCGATGAATAAGATTTCAGCCGCCACCGCACAGACGCTATTCTATGTGTTCGCAGCGGTGATGGGCGTTTCAATCAGCTCGATCTTTCTGGTCTTCACTGGCTACTCGATCATTCAGATCTTCTTGGTAACCTCAATCGCTTTTGCCGGTCTGTCTCTTTGGGGCTATACGACCAAAAAGGATATCTCGGGTTGGGGTAGCTTCCTGATCATGGGCGTCATCGGTTTGGTCGTTGCATCAATCGTGAACATCTTCCTTGCATCGCCAGCGTTGGTTTTCGCAATCTCGGCTATCGGTGTGCTGATCTTTGCGGGTCTGACCGCCTATGACACGCAGAACATCAAGAACACCTATCTGGCGCATGCCCATACCGGCGATCAGGAATGGCTGAAAAAGTCCGGGATCATGGGCGCACTTAGCCTGTACCTGAACTTTATCAACATGTTCATGATGTTGCTTCAGTTGTTCGGAAACCGCGAATAAGTCTATCTGGCACTTTGCAGAACGGCTAAGCCACAATCTAACGCCTATCGGAGTTCTCTCCGGTAGGCGTTTTTCTTTGCAGGACTTAAATTAAAGCCACCCACACAATATGATCGATAACTATCAATTTGACGCTGGAGGGTACTGTTCAGCGCTTTGGGCGATGATTAGTCAGATGTGTCACGGAGTGTAGTGGCCGAAAACAGTCAGTTCGTAATATTCGGGTCAAACCGTGACGTCGAATAGCTGACCAACCCCCGCAGTAAAGGCCATCGCAACGGCCCCCCACGTTACCGCACGAATGATAGCGGGCCGCATCGGTGCCCCGCCCAGCTTAGCACCGCAACCGCCAAGCAGGACCAGTGCCAAGGTCGCCACGACGGCGATCGGTATCACCGCAGCCCCTTGCGGGGCGAGCAAGGCGGCCAACAACGGAAACATCCCACCAACGGCAAAGGCCAGCGCTGACGCACCTGCAGCCTGAAGCGGGTTCGCCTGACCGGCAAGCCCGAACATCCCCAGCTCTTCGCGGGCATGGGCGGCAAGCGCGTCATGATCAGTTAACTGGGTCGCAACCGTCAAAGCCAGCTTTGCTTCTACGCCTCGGCTCTCCAGCCCCTCGGCCAATTCCTCGAGCTCGTAATCGGGGTCTTCCTCTAGAGCTATTCGTTCACGCTCCAGATCGGCAGCCTCGACATCGGCCTGAGCCGATACCGACACATATTCACCCGCTGCCATGGAAAGGGCACCGGCTGTCAGACCGGCAAACCCGGTCAGAACGACATTGCCGGATGCCATCCCTGCAGCGGCGACGCCGACCAGCAAGCTGGAAATCGAAACGATGCCGTCATTGGCCCCCAGAACAGCTGCACGAAGCCAATTGCTGCGGTTTATATAGTGACCTTCTTTGGGCATCACATGGCTTTCTAGATAGAAAAGCTACAATTCGTGGAGGCACTACGCAAAAGACCGCACTAACGAGGTGCGGTCCTGCTATCACATCGCCGGAAAGATCTTACTTGATCTTACCTTCTTTGTATTCAACATGCTTGCGAATAACGGGGTCATACTTTTTGATGACCATTTTTTCGGTCATGGTACGCGCGTTTTTCTTCGTGACGTAGAAATGGCCTGTGCCCGCGGACGAGTTCAGACGGATCTTGATCGTGGTTGGCTTCGCCATAGTCGTTCTCCTGCAACGACGAGCAGGCCGTCAACCGGTCCGTACTCGTTAAATCCTGAGTTTCGGGTTCTATCCACGCCTGCGCCCGAGTCAACCGCTATTTCCTGACGGTTGCCAAATGCAGGCGGAAAAGTGGCTTTCAGGATCAATATATTCCGAAAAACCTTTAGGTCAGGCAGATCGAGTGCGCGGAGAGCCTATAAGCCGGATTCTGTCCCTGCCTTGCGACAGGGGATGACCATTCCTCTGACTGTACAGTTACCTGTACAGCTATAGCTGCCAACCCGGACCTGCTGGGGCAGAAGCAGCCCCGCCTTGCCTGTTGCCAGACGCAGCGCGCGGTCCCTATTCGGCATTGCTCCCGGTGGGGCTTGCCATGCCGGAGATGTTACCACCTCCGCGGTGCGCTCTTACCGCCCCGTTTCACCCTTACCACCACGGTGGTATCGGTTGCCCGACCCGTCGCAATGGCGGTTTATTTTCTGTGGCGCTATCCGTCGGGTTGCCCCGCCCGGGCGTTACCCGGCACCGTTTCTTCTGGGAGTCCGGACTTTCCTCGACCCTGTTACCAAGACCGCGGCCATCCAGCTCTCCGCGCAGCGCAGACCTAGCGGTAAAGATCAACGCGGGTCAATCGGTTTTGTAGGCAGGATGCCTCCGGCGGGGATTTAATACCATTTGGAAGCCGGTGCTGCATCTAGGATCTGTGACAAAGATCCATGTCAGCCGCGCATAGCGGGCCATGACGCCATGGCGCAAAGCGTAGACGGGTCGACATAAGCAGCGTGTCGATACCAACGTTCGCGGTGAAACCCGCAGCTTGTGCGGCAACGCTGAACTGATCTGGGGACGGTGTTGCCCCAATGTCAAACGAGCCTCCTGCCCCCGCGAGGTTCAGACGGGCCAAGCGGGCCCAATCGAAGCGCGGGCCGGGATCGACCTTGCGGCCCGGTGCGATATCAGAATGACCGATCACGCCGGACGGCAGAATGTGCCAACGTTTCATGATGTCCTGCAGTAGCCTCTCGAGCGAAGCCATCTGCGGTTCGGAGAAGGGATGGTTGCCGCGATTGTCCAGCTCGATTCCGATCGACCGTGAGTTGATGTCATCCAGACCGTGCCACTCGCCTTGCCCGGCATGCCAGGCGCGCTGATCTTCTGCCACCAGTTGAAACGCTTCGCCCCGCCCGGTAATCAGGTAATGCGCTGACACTTCGCTTGTGGCGTCGCACAACCGAGCAAGCGCGCTCGCGGCGCTATCCATGGCGGTATAGTGCAGTACAATTAAGGAAGGCTGCAACCCATTCCGACGCACCCCAAAATTTGGTGATGGCCGTTGGATCGCGTTGGCAAGCATTGTTGTCAGCCTTCGACACCCCGACGGTAGGGGCGTGGGTCCCAATCGCAGGCATATCCATCGCCGTCCGGGTCCATGCCGGCACGGTCCTTTGCCGGGCCACCATCGCTTAGGAATGCCAGTTGCGCCTGATCGGGGTGTGAATACTGTGCACAAGCACGTGCATATTTGCGTTCTTTGTTAAAACCACGACGCGTATAGATCGGCGTGCCCACTGCGTGATTATTTTGCAGCGCATAGGCCACGATGTTGGGGCCCGCATTACTCCGGTCAGGCAATGCTTCGGGGGCGACGACCCGGTATTGCGCCCGGTTGGCGGCGATGCGTGCTGCGTCACTTTCGATCGTGCGTTGACCAGCGACGGCATCAAAGTTGTTTTCTCTTGAAATCCCACTGGCCGTTAATACTGGTGGGGCCGGATTTGACGGGCTGGCATTCAACGGCTCAACGCCCGAATTCGTTGCTGCCTCATTGCCGACCCCGCCCGGCCTAGTCGCATCAAGAATGCGCGAGGTTTCGGCCGCAACCGCCGCGGGTGACCCGTCATTTAGCGGCTCAAGCGACGCTGATGCGACCTGCGGAGGTGCCGGCATCGCTGTGCCCGTTACTGAACCGCTCGCTGCTAATGCCCTGTCGCGCTCGGCCTGTTGCGCCTCGAAGGTGCCATCGAAACCTACCCCCCTTCCGCTATCAGGAATAGCCGGTTGGCAAGCAGCGAGGGCGACACCCAAGACTGCAACGATTGAAACGCGTGTGATCATCGGACCTACTTTATATATGTGCTGCCTAGTCGCCAAACTCTTTACCACCATTTTTCCGCCTTGGCCATAAAGCCTGCGGACCGTTCCAGCGCATAGGCGGTAGACAGCAACTCCGCTTCCTCCCACGGGCGTCCGATAAGCTGCAACCCCAAAGGCAACCCTTGGGCGTTAGTACCAGTCGGCAAGGCAATACCGGGAAGGCCCGCGAGATTAACAGTTACAGTAAAGACGTCATTGAGGTACATCGCCACAGGATCGGTCTCGGCCATCTCGTTCAACCCGAAAGCGGCAGAAGGCGTCGCTGGGGTCAGGATAGTATCGACCCCTGATGCAAAAGCGTCTTCAAAGTCCTTTTTAATCAGCGTACGCACTTTGCGGGCGCGATTGTAGTAAGCGTCGTAGAAACCGGCGCTGAGCACGTATGTTCCCACCATCACGCGGCGCTGCACTTCGTGGCCAAACCCTTCGGCACGGGTCTTTTCGTACATTTCGGTAATACCGTCGCCATGATCCATCTTGGCGCGGTGGCCATAGCGCACCCCGTCGTACCTTGCGAGGTTCGAGGATGCTTCGGCAGGGGCAATCACATAATAAGCAGGCAATGCATATTTGGTGTGAGGCAGTGAAATGTCGACGATCTCGGCTCCAGCGTCACGCAGCATGGCGATTCCGTCAGCCCACAGCTTTTCGATTTCGTCCGACATCCCATCCATACGGTACTCACGCGGAATCCCGATCTTCTTGCCACGAATGTCGCCCGTCAGCGTGGCTTCGAAATCAGGCACAGCTAGATCAACCGAAGTGCTATCTTTGGAGTCGAACCCCGCCATAGCCCCTAACATAATCGCTGCGTCACGGACTGACTTGGTCATCGGTCCCGCCTGGTCCAACGAGGATGCAAAGGCCACTATCCCCCAACGCGAGCAGCGACCATAGGTTGGCTTAATGCCTACCGTACCAGTAAACGCCGCGGGCTGACGGATGGACCCGCCGGTATCCGTACCCGTCGCTGCCAGACATAAATCCGCTGCAACCGCCGCCGCAGAGCCGCCAGAGGACCCCCCCGGGGTTAGTTTGGTATCATCGCCCGAGCGTCGCCATGGATTAACCGCACTACCGTAGACAGATGTCTCGTTAGACGACCCCATGGCAAACTCGTCCATGTTGAGCTTTCCAAGCATGACCGCGCCACTATCAAAAAGGTTCTGCGACACCGTACTTTCATACTCGGGTAAAAACCCCTCAAGAATACGCGACCCGGCCTGCGACGGAACACCCTTCGTGCAGAACAAATCCTTGATCCCGATCGGCAACCCGCACATCGCCGGCGCACCACCTGCCTTGATACGCTCATCCGCTGCGTCAGCCTGTTGCATCGCCAGGTCGCCGGTGTGATGCACGAATGCGTTCAATGCACCGGCACTGTTGATCGCCGTCAAACAGGCATCGGTCAATTCGACAGAAGACGTTTCACCTGCACGCAACGCATCCCGTGCCTCTGCCAAGCCCAGCTTATTTAATTCAGACATTTTTCCACCACCTTCGGCACCGCAAAAAACCCCTCACGCGCATCCGGCGCATTTGCCAAGACCTTGGCCTGTTGGTTGCCATCACGCACCACGTCATCGCGCTTTTTCAACAGTTGCGGCGTGACCGACGTCATCGGCTCGACCCCGTCGACATCCACTTCATTCAGTTGTTCGATAAAGCCAAGGATAGTATTGAACTCCTGCGCAAGGGCTGGCAACGCATCGGGTTCAACCTTGATACGGGCCAGTTTCGCCACCCGTGCGGCTGTAGTCTCGTCAATGGACATGGGTGCTCCTTTATCTCTTTGCATGCCGTTTATCGCCCCCTGCCCGCCCCTGCAAGGCTGGGCTAGCTCTCAACCGGCCAAACAACGCACCGCAACTTCATTTTGCCAAATAAACTCCCGCCGGAGGCTCCCAAAAACTTCAACTCGCGCTACACTCCGCGTCAGCACACATAAGGGAGAACACTGATGAACATCATTTGGCTAGGTCACGGCAGCTTTCGCATCGAAATCGAAGACCAGATCCTGTTGGTCGACCCATGGCTGACAGGCAACCCGATGCTCGATGAAAGCCACTATGATACCGCTCTGAACGGAGCTACTCAAATACTGATCACCCATGGCCATTTCGATCACACTCAGGACCTGCCTATGGTGGCGGAAAAAACGGGTGCGCCGGTGGCGGGGATGGTCGAACTGATGGGTTACTTCGACGCGCAAGGCGTTAAGAACACCATCGGCTTTAATAAGGGTGGCACGATCAATTGCGGCCAGGTCGCTGTGACGATGGTTCCGGCTTCTCATTCTTCGTCAGTCGACGGCGACAAGGGGCCGATTTATATGGGTGCCGAAGTCGGCTTTATGATCCGAGGCGAAAGCCACACAATATATTTTTCCGGCGACACGGGGATCATGGCGGATATGGAGTGGATGGGTGATTACCATAAACCCGATATCGGCATCCTCAGCGCCGGTGGTCATTTCACAATGGATATGGCCGGTGCCGCCTATGCCGCCAAGAGGTACTTTGATTTCAAAACCGTTATTCCCTGTCATTATCGCACCTTCGGCGCACTAGAACAATCAGCAGACGTGCTTGTCGACGGGCTGCCCGGTGTCGACGTGATAGAACCCCAAGTAATGACAGCGATAAAGGTTTAAGCGCAGCGCAGTTACCTGGTGCAATGGGGTGATCAACGCGTATGCACTTCATTGTCACCGGGCAGGCAGATAACATTTTGGGCGCGCCAGACCACGCCTTTTTCATAAACGAGCCTACCGCGTGCTTTAGCTAGGTCCAACGCCATGGTCGCGCAAATTTCAAAACGGTGATCATCCAATCTGGTATAGACATAGGGTTCATAGGAAACCCGATCACGAAAATTGGGTGCCTCACCGGCGGCACCCAATGAACCGGAGCAATATGAAATGTCATCCAAGGCAACCGGTAACGGTCTTTTCGATCGCCCGGGACAGCTGAGGTAAGTATGCAAGCTGCGCAGATCAGCTAGACGCACGGCGTCCTGACGCTCAGCGCGCGCACGGCCGGGGCCGCCTACGACAAACAATCCTCCGGTAATCGCTCCGCCGACCAATCCAAGCAGAAGTGTCAGCAAAATCTTATTCACCGACGATCGGCCTGCTGCCCTACAGAGCGATAATATAGAAAGATACCGCCTGCTATGACAACGACAGCCCCTGCTTTTAGCAAGAATTGCGCGGTCAAATCTCCCGTCAACAGGGCGTATATCGTCGCGATCAAATCCCCCAGCAAGGTAAGCGCCGCAAGAAGCAACCCGATGTGAATCATCCATTTTCGGATCGCCGAACGACGCAGAGCCGGGTTACGGGCCAACTTGCGCCGTTCGCGAAGGGTAAGCCACAGATACAAGGGTACCGTAGTGATCAGGACAGCGACGCCCCATCTGATCTCTCGATCGGCCGCATGGTCTTGCTCAGCAAAACCCAGATCGATCAAGGCTTGCAGCACGATGACTAAGTTGAACGCACCCAATATCAGCACTGCAAAGGTCAACGCATAGACGAAGAAATCGCGTGCTGAAACCGCCGCCCGCGGTTTAGGAACCGGCGGCGAAAACGGGGTTTCATCCCACCCATCCAAGGCATCCCCGACTTCGGGTGCGGTCCAGCCCGCATGCAGCAACGCGGCTGATATCTCTGCCCGGTTCTTGCCCGCAATCAGTGCCTCGCGCACAAACAGGCTCAGGTCGTCACGATTTGCCAAACTGTTCTATCCTTTTCTTTTATTCGCGAAAAACTCTTTCAGCAAAGCCTCGGAATCGCGTGCAGAAATACCATCGTATATCTGCGGAACATGGTGGCATTGCGCGTGTGAAAACACCCGAGCCCCTTGCGCCACGCCCCCCGACTTTGGGTCTGATGCACCGTAATACAGCCGCTCTATCCGCGCCGCTGAAACGGCGGCTGCGCACATCGCGCATGGCTCCAGCGTCACATACATTGCGTGCCCGCCCAGCCGTTGCGACCCTACCGCAGCACAGGCCGCGCGAATGGCCAGCATTTCAGCGTGGGCCGTCGGGTCATTCTGCTCTCTTGTGCGGTTTCCAGCCACGGCGACGACCTGCCCATCCGGTGACACGATGACGGCCCCCACGGGCACTTCTCCGCGCAGGGCGGCCGCGCGCGCCGCATCAAGCGCCAAAGACATATGAGAGGTAAAGGTCATTGCTTCACTTGCCTGCAAATGCCACCCTTTCGCAAGCGTCTGAAACAGGGTATGCGCTGGAATATGAGCGAAAACACACCCAAACAGCCCCCGCAGTCGGCCCCCGTTCCCGGAGACCGCATTGCAAAAGTCCTCTCGCGTGCGGGCATTGCCAGCCGTCGCGAAGCCGAACGTATGATCGAAGCAGGGCGGGTGCGCGTAAACGGCACCCAGATTGATTCGCCTGCTCTCAATGTTACCGCGCTTGACGAAATTTCGGTTGATGGCGTGCGTGTCGGCGACCCCGAACCACCCCGCATGTGGCTGTACCACAAGCCTACGGGTATCGTGACGACAAACCGCGACGAAAAGGGCCGTGGCACCATTTTTGATGATCTTCCTGATGATATGCCGCGCGTGATGAGCATCGGGCGGCTTGATCTGAACTCAGAAGGGCTGCTTTTATTGACCAATGATGGCGAGGTCAAACGCAAGCTTGAGCTGCCCTCAAACGGCTGGTTGCGCCGCTACCGCGTCCGGGTCAACGGTCGTCCTTCCGAGGAAACTGTAGAGCCCCTGCGCAAGGGCATCACAGTGGACGGCGAACGATTTCAACCGATGACCGTGGCGATAGACCGTCAGCAAGGCGCAAATGCCTGGCTTACGGTCGGGCTGCGCGAAGGCAAAAACCGTGAAATCCGACGCGCCATGGAAGCGGTGCATCTATCAGTCAACCGATTGATCCGAACCAGTTATGGCCCCTTTCAATTGGGCGAGCTGAAACCCGGCGAGGTTGAAGAGGTTAAACGAAAAGTTGTTCGAGATCAGCTAGGCATAGAACTGGTCGACAATTCCGGCACCGCTGCCAAGAAAAAACCCAGCCAGTTGAAACGTACCCCTCGCAAACCCGGTGCCCCCGGTCCAGGTCGCCCCGGCCTGCCCAAGGCCCCAACAGAAAAACCGTCGGGGGCCAAACCAGCTTCTGGCAAGCCAAAGCCGGGCTATGGCAAGTCCAAGCCTTCCCGACCAACATCCGATACAACAGCGCCGCGCAAGTTCGGTACCCGGGTAAAAAGCACTCGCAAGCCCTGAAATAGCCAGGCACGCGGCTGTTAGCTTTCAACTTGCCACCCGTGCACCCTAGCAGTGCGGGCGGGGCGCACCTATATGTCGATCAAAGGGAAAATCCTATGAGTCGATTGCTTCTGTTTGTCGTTATAATTGCGCTGGTCGTTGCTATTGTTGCACTTTTGGTGACAATTGCAGGGCGGATTCTAGAGGCAGGGCGTGCAGCGTTTGAACCACTAGACGAATACAGCAAAGAGGGCCGGATGGCACCGACACCGTTTCAACAAATTACTTATGCTGCGCTGATCTTGCTGCTGCTTGGCATCGCCACCGGCTGGCTTGGAGGGCTGTGATTGATGGCGCAGCGATTTGGGGGAAAGTATAGTACCGACGGTCGGCAATCTGCGTCGCCCCGGATCAAACGAGCCGAGGTTAACCCCGTCGGCGGACGTGCCAATGCCCTGTTTATCCCTCCGGTTTTGCTTGTTTTCATGTCTCTCAATGACGGGGCGTTGGGCCTTATCCTAGGCTTGATGGCGGCCACGGTGTTAAGCGGTGCCGCCCTGTTGCTGCGCGAAGGTCTGAAAGCCGAGGCTGCGTACCGAGGTCGCAAGGTAGCAGAGCGCCCAGCCTTGCCGCGTAAAATTTTGGCTGCGGCATTGACCGGTAGCGGTGTAGCGCTTGCAGCTTATAAAAACGATCCTGGCATTGTGGCCCCTGTTCTTTACGGTCTCGCGGCAATGGGCCTGCATGTCGCAGCTTTCGGGATCGACCCACTGACATCCAAGGGGATGGAAGGCATCGACAGCTACCAAAAGGGTCGGGTTGCCCGTGTGGTTGACGAAGCAGAGCAACATCTGGCCTCTATGACCACCGCGTTGCTGCGAATATCTGACCGGCCGGTTCAAGATCGTTTGGCGCAATTTCAAACCACGGCCCGGACATTGATCCGCACCGTCGAAGAGGACCCGCGTGATCTGACCGGTGCCCGTAAATACCTTTCGGTCTATTTGCTTGGTGCTCGTGACGCCACGATCAAATTCTCGGACATCTATGCTAGTACCCGCGACGGTCAGGCGCGGGCCGATTATCTGGCATTACTTGATGATCTAGACAAAAACTTTGCCGCACGTACGCAAAAATCGCTATTGGAAGACAAGACCGATTTGAACATCGAAATTGAGGTGCTGCGCGAGCGGCTTTCCCGAGAAGGCGTGCGTCTGGACTGACGTGCCCCACAGCATAGGAATAGTTGAACCATGTCTGATACCGTCCGCGAAAAAGCCGCCGCCTCTGTTGCGCTCATAGACGAAGTGAACGCGTCGGTTTTGCTAGACCCTGGATCGGCCGACGCGATTGTATCCTTGGAAAAAGCCGAAGGGCTGAAAGCCGCCGAGATCAAAAGTCGCATGGCCGAGATAGATATGGACGACACGCAATCTATCATCGGGTTTGGTTCTGCCGCACAGGCCGAGTTGCAGGAAATCAGCCAAGCGATGCTGCAAGACGTACGCAACAAGGATGTAGGCCCCGCCGGCGACAGCCTGCGCGATATCGTCACCACCATTCGCGGGTTTTCGGTGTCTGAATTGGACGTGCGTCGCGATCAAAGCTGGTGGGAACGCTTGCTGGGCCGCGCCGCGCCCTTTGCCAAGTTCACTGCCAAGTTCGAAGAGGTCCAAAGCCAGATCGACCGCGTCACAGATGAATTGCTCAAACACGAGCATACGCTGTTGAAAGATATAAAATCGCTCGACATGCTATACGAAAAAACGCTGCAATTTTATAATGAATTGGCGTTATACATCGCGGCAGGAGAGGCAAAGCTAGCCGAACTCGCCGCAACCACCATCCCGACCAAAGACGCCGAGGTGACAGCCGCCTCGGAGGAAGATCAGGTCATGTTAGCGCAAGAACTGCGCGACCTTCGCGCTTCGCGCGACGATTTGGAACGCCGTGTTCACGACTTGAAGCTGACCCGTCAGGTAACCATGCAATCACTGCCCTCGATCCGGCTGGTGCAAGAAAACGACAAGAGCTTGGTCACCAAGATTAACTCGACGCTCGTCAACACCGTACCACTGTGGGAAACACAACTGGCACAGGCGGTCACGATCCAGCGCAGCGCCGAAGCCGCCTCAGCGGTACGCGAGGCCAATGATCTGACCAATGAACTTCTGACGTCGAATGCGAAAAATCTGCGCGACAGCAACAAGATCATCAGGACCGAAATGGAGCGCGGCGTTTTTGACATCGAGGCTGTGAAGCAAGCCAACGCCGATTTGATCGGTACTATTCAGGAATCGTTGCAAATCGCTGACGAAGGCAAAGCACGTCGCGCGCTGGCAGAAAAAGAGCTTCAGGAAATGGAGGCGAATTTGCGTGATACTCTAGCATCGGCCAAAGCGTCAAAGCCTGCGGCTTCGGCTGCATAAACTGCGGGGTACAGGCTGGCATGAAACGGTACCCATTTTCGATTAGATACTGGGCGGTGACAGCAGTTGCCATCGCCACCCTTTCGGCCTGTTCACCTCCCCCCCCTGTCGAACCCACACATAAGCCCGTCGCAAGGCCGGACCCCGTCAAGCCCCCTGCTCCGGTGGTGGCCAAGCCCACCTCGGAGAAAAGCGCCATGTTGCGCAGCTATTTCAATGACATCCAAAAAACCCAACTGAGCCAAGGACTGATGCGCAGCGACGGTGGCGGCCATGACACGCCTTTTACAGCCGATATGCTTGCCCGCAATTTCGAACAAATCGCGTTCTATAACGAATACAATGCCACCCTAACCGGGCGAGGCGAAAAGACCACGATGCGTCGCTGGGAAAAACCGGTCCGAATTGAGATCATGTTTGGCGAAAGTGTGCCACCTTCGGAACGCAAAAGCGACACCTCGGCGATCAAGGCTTATACCCGTCGCTTAGCAAAGGTCACTCAGCATCCCATTAGCGTCGCGGGCTCTGCCAATTTCATTGTTATCGTCGCAAACGAGGATGACCGTTCCGCACTATTAGCCAAAGCCGCCAAGCGACTGCCCGGCGTGACGACCGAAAGCCTGAAGGCGCTGAACGACTTGCGTCGCGACACCTATTGCATCGTTGCGGCTTATGCTGGCGGCGTCGATCCTAATTCCTATACGGCGGCTGTTGCGGTGATCCGGGCCGAAAATCCATCACTCATGCGGATGTCATGTATTCACGAAGAGATTGCCCAAGGATTGGGGCTTGCCAATGACAGCCCCACTGCGCGTCCGTCGATCTTTAATGATGACGATGAATTTGCGCTGCTCACCAAACACGATGAAATGCTACTTAAAATGCTTTACGATCCGCGACTTCAAGCGGGAATGAGCGCCGAGGAAGCCGCCCCTTTGACGCGCATCATCACCCGCGAACTTACTGGCGGGCCGG
>TARA_R110002012_G_scaffold185029_5_pt1 | contig 49294 bp, 34 predicted proteins | sample TARA_R110002012 | Tara Oceans TARA_R110002012 (sample SAMEA4396515) | marine metagenome | biome: Westerlies Biome; feature: [DCM] deep chlorophyll maximum layer (ENVO:01000326); material: water (ENVO:00002006), including particulate matter (ENVO:01000060) such as... | depth 40 m
ATCCAGCTGATCAATTTCCTCTTCATACACCACGTCGCCCTGCATCTTGCTGTTGTTGAAGTAGCTGGCCCTGATGGGCCCGTTGATGGCATTGGCAGGCACAGTGTAAAACATCGGCAAGCCCTCTGCGTATTCCGACCCCTGGGCAAACACCACCTCCGTGCCGGCCCCCAGCTTATTCCTGATGCCTTCCAAAGGCGTCACTGCTTTGGAGGGCACGCCGTTGTAGTTGCCCAGCAGCATGAGCCACTGGTCGGAGTTGGGGCCAATAACGGCCACTTTCTTTAAGTCCTTGCGGAGGGGGAGGGTGTTATTGTCGTTTTTCAACAGCACCATCGTTTCCTGAGCCGTTTTCAGGGCCAGGGCCTGGTTGGCTGGTTGGTCGACGATGCTGTAAGGAATCTGAGCGTATTTCACCGTTTCCATCGGGTCGAACATACCCAGCTTGAAGCGGGCTTTGAACAGGCGCTTCACCGACACGTCAATTTCCGCTTCGGTGATATAGCCTTTCTCCACTGCTTCCACCAGCGACAGGAACTCCTCGCCGCAGCTCAAGTCTGTCCCCGCTTTCACTGCCATGGCGGCCGCCTCCGCTTCGGAGCCCACCACCTGGTGGAATTTCCAGATGTCGGTAATGGCCCAGCAGTCCGACACGATAAAGCCATCAAAGCCCAGCTTGCCTTTCAGGGTACCGGTCAGCAGGCTTTTGCTGCCGCAGCAGGGCTCGCCGTTGATCCGGTTGTAGGCACACATGGCCGAGTAGGCGTGGCCTTCCTGCACACCCATTTTGAACTGCGGCAGGTAGGTTTCCCTGAGGTCTTTCAGGCTCACTTTGGCGTCAAACTCATGCCTTTCGGGCTCGGGGCCGTTGTGCACGGCAAAATGCTTGATGGTGGCCACCGTTTTCAGGTAGGTGGGATCGTCGCCCTGCAGGCCTTTGATAAACGGGACTGCGAGCGAACCAGTGAGAAACGGATCTTCGCCGTAGGTTTCCTGCCCACGGCCCCAGCGGGGGTCTCTGAAAATATTGATATTGGGCGACCACAGCGTGAGGCCCTGGTAGAGAAACCGCTTGCCTTTTCGCACGAAGTCGTGGTGTTTGGCCCGGGTTTCATCCGAAATCACCGTGGCCACATCAAAGATCAGGTCATCGTCCCATGTAGCCGCCATGCCAATGGCCTGTGGAAACACTGTGGCCTTGCCTGCCCTGGCCATGCCGTGCAGGCCTTCCGACCACCAGTTGTACGCCGGAATGCCCAGCGAATCAATGGCAGGGGAGGCGTTGGTCATTTGCGACACCTTTTGTGCCAGCGTCATTCGGCCCACCAGGTCATCCACCCGCTCATCGACAGGCAGGGCAGGGTTTTGATAGGGGGGCGGACTGGTATCAGGAGACTTTTCCTGGCAGGCCGACAGGCCAAAGCACAGACCAAAGAAGAGGGGTAAACGATGCAGTAGTTTCATAGGTAGGTAGTAAGTTAAAAGATGAAAATAGCAAAACCTTTGGAGTTTTGCGTGGAGCTCACTCACAAAAGCCGGGGAAAGGCATGGACGGGTTGTGAAGACACAACTCCAAACTGAAGACAGAACCAAAGATGGGGTATGAAGGCACAGCCCGAAACACACTCAAGGTTAAGATACAAGCCATGATGGCGGATCGTGACTTTTTTTGCAGTTAAACAGGTGGTAACTTGAAAAATATACCGACACCGGGCATATATGAAAGAGAAGCCAATTGTAGCACATGACCTTGTCATCACAGCACTTCAGAAAACAGATAGCCTCCCTTGCCACCTTTTGCTAATTGCTGATCCTTCAAAACACACCATCGACAAATACATTTCTGACTCAATTGTGTACAAAGCTGATTTGAAGGGGCGAACCATTGGGTGTTACGCTCTTTTTGGCGTTGACAATGAAACTGTTGAAATCAAGAATATTGCGGTGGACGAAAGCTTTCAGGGAAAAGGAATCGGGACGATATTGTTGAATGATGCCATTGAGAAAGCAAAACTGAAGGGGCTGAAAAAAATCATTATTGGAACCGGCAACTCAAGTGTTGGGCAGCTGTACCTTTATCAAAAAGTAGGGTTTAGAATAACCGGCAAAAAACCGGACTTTTTTTAAAGAAAACTATGACGAACCAATTATTGAGAACGGCATTGAATGCAGAGACATGATCGTTTTAACAAAAGAGCTTTGAAAGAGCACCTGCCGCCAGGTCGCTGCGTATAAATTCACACGAATGAAATTAAGCCTACGCTTTGCTATATTCTTATATCGAACTCACGACTTTTTATTTCAAAACCACACACCTATGATGAAGGATCATATTTCGAAGTTCGTTGAGCTTGCCGACGATGAGTATGACGAAATAAGCCATTACTTTGAGCTCATTGAGGTTAAAAAGAAGCATGTTCTACACGAAGTAAATACCATTTGCCGACACAATTACTTTGTAGTGAAAGGGTGCCTGCGCATGTTTTTTGTAACAGAAAATGGTGCCGAGCAGACAACACAATTTGCCATAGAAAACTGGTGGCTTACCGATCTGTTTTCCTTCCAGCGGCAAACAAATTCTGAATTCTGTATTCAGGCAGTGGAGACATCGAAAGTCATGAGGCTCTCGAAGCAGGAAGAAGACACCTTGCTGAAAAACCACCCGGTAATGGAGAAGTATTTCAGGCATGTTTACCAGTCGGCTGCTGCTGCCGCTCAGCTAAGGGTGAAGTTTTTCCGGCAGTACACCAGAGAGCAGTTGTACATCCATTTCAGTGAAGCTTTTCCCGAGTTCAACCAAAGGGTGCCCCAATACCTGGTAGCCTCCTACCTGGGCTTTACGCCCGAATATTTGAGTGAAATCAGGAACCGGCTCGCTTCTTAAACTGGTTTAACTTTTTTGCCTCGCCGGTCTCATAAATTTGTTTCAAGTTTTAAACACTAGGCAGTTTATGAAACAAAGAATCCAAATCGATGCGCTGGAGCCGGAGGCTTACAAGGCATTGTATCATCTAAGTCAGCTTGTGGCCAACGCCGGGCTCACAAGCACCCATCAGGCACTTATCAAGGTGAGGGCTTCGCAGGTGAATGGGTGCGCCTTTTGCATTGATATGCACACCAAAGAGGCCCTCAAACATGGCGAAACCCAGCAGCGGCTCTTTTTGTTGAATGCATGGAGGGAAACCACCCTTTTTTCGGAAGAAGAACGAGTACTTCTTCAGGTGACTGAGGAGGTCACCCTGATTCATCGGCAAGGGCTAACCCCCGAAACCTACGCAAAGGCCATCGGCCTGTTTGGAGACCGCTATTTGGCGCAAATTATCATGGCAGTCACAGTGATTAACGCCTGGAACAGGATTGCCGTGAGCACCAACAAACCCTTTTGAACAGGGGGCATAGTGCCTCAATTGAATGGCACAATGAGTGATGCAATTTGAAAAAGGAGAGAAAAATGAAAAAGGAAATTGTCGTGGTAGGTGGCGGCTTCGCCGGTTTGGAGTTTGTTAAGAAAATGGGGAACAATGAGCACTACCGGATCACCCTGGTGGATGCGAACAATTACAACTTTTTTCCGCCATTGATCTATCAGGTGTCCACGGGGTTTATGGAGCCGTCGGCTATTAGTTACCCATTCCGGAAAATCCTGCAAAACAAAAAGAACGTCAGGTTTCGCCTGGGTGAATTAGTAAGGGTGGTGCCGGAAACCAACACGATTGTGCTGAACAACGGCACCCTGCACTACGACATGCTGGTGATGGCCACTGGCACAGAAGCCAATTTTTTCGGTAACAGAAATATCGAGCAAAATAGCCTGCCCATGAAAACTATCAGCGATGCGCTTTCTCTGCGCAATACCATATTGCTGAGGCTGGACAAGGCCACCCGGCTCGACGACCGGACTGAACGCAAAAAGCTCCTGAGCTTTGTGATTGCTGGTGCCGGCCCCACGGGCGTGGAGCTTTCGGGCATACTGGCCGAAATGCGGGCGACCATTCTGAAAAAAGACTACCCCGAGCTGGCTGAGGAAGACCTTGGAGATATTTTTCTAATTGACGGCAACGAGGCAGTGCTGGCGACCATGTCGGGCAATGCCCAGAAGTATACCCATAAAAAATTGCGGCAGCTGGGGGTTGAAGTGCTGCTCAACACCTTTGTGGCGGACTTTGTGACAGACACGGTGTACCTGTCCGATGGCTCAGCTATTGCAACGAAAAACCTGATTTGGGCAGCAGGGGTGAAAGCAAGGCAGTTTGATGGTTTCTACCCGGAAAGCACAGGCCGTGGTGGCAGACTGAAAACCAATGCCTACAACCTTGTGCAGGGCTACAACAACATTTATGCACTGGGCGACTGTGCTATCATCCAGACCGACAAAGCCTATCCTAACGGACACCCGCAGCTGGCGCAACCCGCCATGCAGCAAGCCCGCAACCTGGCAGATAACCTGAACCGTGAAAAAGCTTCGTGGCGCCCTTTCCGGTATGTAGACAAAGGCTCGCTGGCGATTATAGGGCGTAATAAGGCGGTGCTGGACTTCCCGGGGCAGAAAGTTTTCGTTAGAGGATTTACCGCCTGGTTGATATGGATTTTTGTGCACATCATGGGGCTGGTAAACTTCAAGAACAAGGTAACCACGCTGTTGAACTGGCTGGGCTACTACATTTACAAAGACCAAATCTTCCGAATGATCTTTAAGCCGAGCGAAAGAAAGGAGAGCAACGAATCGGCCGAAGCAATGCAGAATGCTTAGCGCCTTGGTGTAATCGGTAAAGGCTAAAAATGACAGGCCGAAAGTTCGGAGGAAACTTCGGATGGGTTGTGAAGACACAACCCCAAACTGAAGGCACAACCCCAACTGAAGACACAACCCCAAACGGTTAAGACCCGGGTCGTCACCTGTCTCGAAGACCGTAACCAACATCCAAATTTTCCTATGTAACATCCGAAAATCGGTAACTGACATACGAATTTTCCTTCCCCTTGGTTAGCGTCTCACGAACCAACCACGTACGATTCGCCTACCTTTTTTTGGCAAGAGGTGATGCATGAAGTAGCTCGTGAAGACACGAGCCACAGCGGAGGGAGACTCCGTCCGGGTTGTAGTCTGGACGGAGTCTCGTAACTTTGGCCAGACTATTAATTACCTAAATCATACACTATGACTACCACACCAGAGCATGATGCGAAATTTGTGAAAATGACTTTCTCATCGGTATATCCGCACTATGTTAAAAAAGTTGAAAGCAAGGGGAGAACCAAAGAAGAATTGCATGAGGTGATTCATTGGCTGACTGGTTTTGATGACAAGCAGCTACAGGAGCTGATTGACGAGAAAGCAACTTTTGAGACGTTCTTTAAGCGGGCAAAGCTGCACCCCAATGCTCACCTGATTACCGGAATGATTTGCGGCTATCGGATAGAAGACATCGAAACTCCTTTAACAAAGCAAGCGAGGTATTTGGACAAGCTCGTCGACGAATTGGCCAAAGGCAGGAAGATGGAGAAGATTTTGCGACAAGGGTAAAGGATAGGGGTAGATGGCTTCCGCCAGAGTCATGACCTCGCACCAGCGTTGCTTTATGTTGACACTTATCAAAACGTAATCGGCCAAAAGATAATGGCTATCCGACGGTTGAGGAGCGGTAATAATGACTAACGCAGGAGGTCGCTCGTGAAGACACGAGCCACGGCGGGGGAAGGTTAATTTACGCTCGGCAGTAAGATATTATTGGGCGCCTGATTATCTTTGATAGCAAACCAGCTATGCCCGAATCTCTTTTATTGGCCTTTCTCAACTCACTTTCCTAGCACGCTCATGAGCTCCTCTGAAATCGCCAACCCACTCAGCCCATTCAATGGGCCCCGGCGTTGGAAAAAATATGTTTTCGAATTTGTCTTATTGTTTTTGGCTGTCTTTTTCGGATTCCTTGCCGACAATTTGCGGGAGGAATACTTTGAACGTCAGCAGGCAAACGAGCTGGCCAAGAGCTTTTACGAGGAGCTAAAAAATGACTCAGTCACGGTGGTGACGAAAGTGGCAGGCAGAATCAAAAAAGAGCAGGCGATTGAATACATGGTAAGGTTTTTCAAGGACAGTGCTCTTACCTCCACCTCGAAAGATCTTTCAATCAATTTTCTTTGGGCCACTACGGTGAGAACACCGGTGATCTTCACACCCAGAACGGTGGTGTTAGAGCAGCTAAAAAGCTCGGGCACCCTCAGGTATTTCAAAAGCAGGGAATTACAAAAGCTGGTGGGCGATCTCTCGGTGGCCATTGATTACCTCATGGAAAGGCAGGCCCTGGAAGCGTCGGTTTATCATGAATACATCGAACCTATTATGATCAACCACATGGATTACGATTTTCAATACGAACTGCTCAGCAATGGTATCTTTGACAGGATGGCGGAATATGAAGACAGCGACGAATATATTCCGTTCCATCTCTCGCAGCCGGAAAAAATCAACAGGCTCGACATAACCAATGCTTTGGGCTATTACCACACCAATAATCTTAAATCTACCCGCATGATTTCGTTCAATACCTACATGGATGTGAACGCTGCCATACTGTTGGCGCTGCGCAAGGAATATTCCCTGAAATAAAGATGTTGGGACTTTTCTGACCTGGTCGTTCCTTAGCGACGAATCACTGCTGCTGAGGTCAGTGCTATTTGCGGACTTTAGCGTCGTGACAAATACCAGGCTGTCTTTCAAAAACGTAAGCCTGCTTGTACCTAAAAAACAATCGGCCAGAAAATAATGTCCACCCGGCGATTGAGGAGCTTGCCTTCCCATTTTTTGTTGTCGAAGTAGGGGTTTTCCTGCCCGAAAGCCTTGATGGAGATGTTTTCCAGTGGGATGTCCATGATGATGAGCTTTTGCAGGGCGGCTTGGCTGCGCATTTCTGAGAGCCATTTGTTGTAAAGCTGCCCGCCGATATTGTCGGTGTGGCTGTAGATGCTGATCTGGTAAAGCTCAATATTGGGGATGGTGTCGAGCAGTTGAAACAGTTCCTGTGTTTGTTCTTCGTCCACATAATAGCTGCCGCCCCCAAAGAAGATGCTTTTCTGGATCAGGCCCGTGGGTGGCTTGGGCGCAGGTGTGTCCTGGGCTGAGGCAGCCAAACCAAGGAAGAGGAAGCCGATGAGCAGAAAACAGCGCATGTTGATAAAGATACGAGGAAAAGTATTTTGTTGGCTGGAGTTGATGTTAAGTTAATGGGAGTTCAACAAGCGATTCAAGAAAATCTTCGTAAGACAAGCCTATTTCTAGCAGCTAAGCTGGAAATAGTATGGAAGGCTGGTGCGAGTCTGTGACTCGTACCATTAGCCGACTCCTCTATAACAAATCAATCTCCAACAGACCCTTTCCTCCACTGTAGTCAATGGCACTGCTATACTTCCAATGCCATGGTTCTAACACAAAACCAGCCTCTACCGGATTATTGTGGATGTAGTCTATTTTCTGATCTATAACGTGGGAACTCCAAAGTTCGATCGGCTTATTGTGTTGCTGCCAGAACTGCCTCACTTTTACGTTAGTATTTTTCCGGGCGGCTCTTTCCATCATCCACAGTAGCCACTCTTTCCTGCTTTCTTGAGGGTTGATTTCAATGTCCTTTTGAATTTCCTTTGACGTATGGGCTTTGAATTGCCCAAGCAGCTTACCAGGATTGTTATTTTTGTCACGGAAAATGAGGTGAACGTGGCTGGGCATAATGCACCAGCAATAGATCTCCATCCCTTTTTCTTTTCTGCAAAAATCCAAATTTTCAATTATTGTCTGGAAGTATCCATCCCGGGTGAAGACGTCAAGCCAATACACAGTAGCAAAGCTCACAAAGTACAGCCCTTCTTTGTTTAGAAACTTATATTTCCTACTCAATAGCTTTTTTAAAACAATATACTGCCGAATACATATTGATATCAAGCAAAAAAAGGATGCGTATTGGGAATGAGTCTATCGGATACATTATAGAAGGTGGGGAAGTCCGAGCCACAGCTTCCCCAGCCGGGGCTCGAACTAGCGTTCAGTGCTATTTGCCAGTTTCAGCACTCGAGCAGAGGAAGCCGATGAGCAGAAAAGAGCGCATGTTGATAAAGATACGAGGAAAAGTGTTTTATTTCTCCAATTGGAGATGATGTAATTGTTGCCTCTAACTCCAACCCGCCCACAAAACAAATTACCGGCAAAATTCGCCATATCCTCCGCTGTTCCAATTCTCCCTCCATTCTTTGGATATGAAGCCTGCAGGCTCTTATTTCAGGCACCAGATAAACAGCAATTATTCGTTAACTACTTGATAATCTTATGTATCTAAAAAGAGGATTTTTGGCCATGCTATCAGCCTTTTGCGTGATGATGGTCAACACAACATTTGCTCAAATTCCCACGCCGGAGTCACATTTCGGCTTTCAGGTGGGTGCCGACTACAAACTGTTCAATCACCAGCAGCAGATGGATTATTTCCAGAAGCTGGATGCAGCGTCGGACAGGGTGCTGATGAAGGAGATTGGCAAAACCACGCTCGGCAAACCGATGGTGGTGGTGTTCATTTCGAGCGAAGACAACATCAAAAACCTTGAGAAATACCGAAAGATAAGTGAAGACCTGGCCCGGGTGAGGGTAGATGAAGCCACTGCACGCAAGTACAGCGAGGAAGGCAAGGCAGTCATCTGGATCGACGGGGGCCTGCATGCTACTGAGCGTGCCGGTGCCCAAATGACGCCGGAGCTGGCTTACCGGGTGGCTACGGAAGAAACATCCGAGATGAAGAAAATCCGTGAAGAGGTTATCTTCATTTTGATGCCCAGCATGAACCCTGATGGACTGAATATCGTGGAGAGCTGGTACAAAAAGAACCTGGGCACACCATGGGAAACGACGAACCCACCATGGTTGTACCACCACTTCATTGGCCACGACAACAACCGTGACTGGTTCATGAACAACATGCCGGAGAGCTACCACGTGAACGAAGTGCTTTACAACGAGTGGTACCCGCAGATTGTGTACAACCAGCACCAAACGTCACCAGGCTGGGCAAGGATTTTCCTTCCCCCATTCGATAATCCGGTCAACCCTAATATTCACCCCGGCGCTACCACGGGTACCAACTTCGTGGGCACAGCCATGGCCAACCGCTTTGCACTGGAAAGAATGCCCGGTGTGATTTCGAACCACACCTTTAGCATGTGGTGGAATGGTGGCATGCGTACCGTGCCTTACTTTCACAATATGATTGGTATTCTTACCGAAACTGGCCACGCCACGCCAACACCCCGTTTCTACGATCCCGATTCTATTCCCAAGTATATCCGTGGCCTGGGCGGCTCGAAGCCTACCGACGGCACGCACATTTTCTACTCCGACCCATGGAAGGGTGGGGAGTCGCATTTCAGAGACGCTGTGGACTATATGATCACAGGCTCGCTGGCTGTGCTTGACCTTGCCGCCGACCGCAAGGAGCATTACCTGTACAATATCTATAGCATGGGGAAAGATGCCATCGAAGCGAAGCTGCTGGAGAATAGCTTTGCCTACGTGATCCCTGCAGAGCAGTTCGATAGAGGGGAGGCCCGCAACCTGGTGAATATTTTGCGTCAAGGTGGTGTGGAAATGCACAAGGCAACGAAGTCGTTTATGGCGAATGGAAAGCAATATGCCGCAGGCTCTTATATTGCTTATTCAGCGCAGGCGTTCCGCCCTTATCTGGTCGATTTGATGGAGAAGCAAAGCTATCCTGACCTTAGAATCAGCCCGGGAGGCCCTCCAATTCCTCCTTATGACCTGGCCGGCTGGACATTGCCTATGCAAATGGGCGTGACGGTCGATAAGGTAATGGAGAAATTCACTGCCAGTACTGAGGAAATAAAGACAAGAGAGCCTGTTACAGCCGGTAAGGTATCGGGCAAGTCGGGCTACGGTTATAGCCTCACCACCAATGAAAACGCAGCGATCAAAGCCATTAACTTCCTGTTGGCCAAGGGCGAAAAGGTAAGCAGACTGGCAGCAAAACAAGGCGACATGGCTGCTGGTACCTTCGTTGTAGAAAAGAGTGGCTCTACCGATGCCAATGTTTCGGAAGCGTCGAAAACGTATGGTGTAGACTTTACTGGCCTTGCAGCCAAGCCCGCAGGCACGCTGAAAGCCATCAAGCTGCCAAAAGTTGGTTTGTACAAAACATGGCAGGCCAATATGGACGAAGGCTGGACTCGCTGGTTGCTGCAGGACTACGGCTTCCCGCTGGATACGCTGCACGACAACGATGTGCGCACCAAGGATCTTTCACAGTATGACGCCATCATTATCCCTGACCAGCGTCCTGATGGCATCCTCAATGGCTACTCGTTTGGCTTTATGCCGCCGGAATACACAGGTGGTATGGGCATCGATGGGCTCGCAGCCATCAAGAACTACGTGGCCAAAGGCGGTCAGCTCATCACCTTTGATGAGGCCAGCGACTTTGCTGTAGACCAGTTTGGTCTGTCGCTGCGCAGCACCACCAACGGACTATCGCCTAACACCTTCTTTATACCCGGCTCACTCATTAGAACCAATGTGGATACTAATCACAGCCTGGCTTACGGTGTGCAGTCAGAAGTGGCAGCTTCATTTAACCAAAGCCGTGCTTATAGCAGGGTAGTGAAGGAGAACGAAGGAGAAGGAGGAAAAGAACCATCGGTGAAAGAAGCACCTGAGCCGCCGCTTGAGATAGTGGCTACCTATGCCAAGGATAAGCTGCTGATGAGTGGCTGGGCCATGGGGCAGGACAAGTATATTGGTTCTAAGGCTGCAGTGATCAAAGCGGGTTATGGCAGTGGCAGCATTGTGTTGTTCGCTTTCCGTCCGCAGTTCAGAGGCCAGCCAAGAGCTACTTACAAGCTCATCTTCAATGCGATTTATGAAGGCACGATGGAGTAGGGTTTAATTACCTATATAAATTGAAGGACTATTAGTGCAGGGCAAAGTAATTGAGCAAACCTTTTAAAATCTTCTTTCTTTACCCCGACCCTAAAGGGAGGAAAGAAGATTTTAAAAGCTGTTACGGCTAGTCAGGCTCTCCCTTTGGGGTCGGGGTAAAAAAACAGCTTTGGGAGTGAGTTTAGGTGTTTTCAACAGCTTTAGCCCTGTTTACTATTGGCGGTTTCTGATTTTTTTAACACTTCTTAACGCTTTTTAACCGGTCGTTAACATCAGGCGACTCATTGTTAGCGTACCTTGGAGGCGACTAATCGAACGATCAATGACCACTTTTTTACGCACTGCCTTCCGGGTTTTCAAAAAAGACAAAGCCTTCACGTTCATCAACATTCTGGGCCTGACGCTCGGCATCATGTCGGCTATCATCATCTTTCTGGTGGTGAAGCAGGAAATGAGCTATGATAAGTTTCATGTCAATCTCAACAGGATTTACCGGGTCAACAGCCAAACCAGCCAAAAGGGTGGCTTTTCATTTTTGACCGCTACACCAGGGCCGCTGGGGGAAGCGCTTGAGGCCGAAGTGCCCGGCGTGGAAGAAAGCGCCTGTACCTACTATCGGCGGTCTGGTAATTTTGTGATCGAAGCAGATGGACAAAAGCGGGAGTTTGCTGAGACGGAAGGAGTGGCACTTTTGGGGCCTTCCTTTTTTAAGATGTTCAGCTTTGAGATGCTCTCCGGGGATGTGAACGACCTTAGTCTGCCGGGAAAGGTGTTTCTTTCTGAGTCGATCGCCAAAAAGTTTTTTGCCACAAGTGACCCATCGGAGGCAGTCGGGCAAGCACTGGTAATGGACAATGATTTCACGCTTTCGGTGGCTGGCATTCTGAAAGACTTTCCTCCCAACACTGACTTTCCTTTTACTATCGTGGTGTCGCAGGAAACGCTTAAGGAGCAGGTAGACTTCACTTCATGGAATAGACTCGATAATTCCATGAACACGTATTTCATGCTGGCGGAGCAGGCAGATACCACTGGTTTTCAATCGCAGATCGACACCCTGATAGCGAAAAATGCAGGCTCTTTCTTTGCCAAGTTCTTTAATTTCGAGCTCCAGCCTTTGAGCCAGGTGCATTTCGATAACCATTTTAGCAACTACAACTCCAGGACAATTTCGAGCACTACCATCACCGGCATGATGGTGCTGGGGGCCTTTTTGCTGCTCACCGCCTGCATCAATTTCATTAACCTGGCCACGGCCAATGCGATGAAAAGGGGCAAGGAAGTAGGCATCAAGAAAGTGCTCGGCAGTTCTTCCGGTAACCTGATTGGGCAGTTTCTGGGAGAAACCACCTTGCTGGCACTTGTCTCTCTGCTGTTATCGATTCCACTGGCTTATCTGTTGAAACCGTATGTGGAAGACCTTATCGGCTTTCCGTTTCATTTTAGTTTGTTCAACGACCCCATGGCGATTGGCTTTCTTGTGTTTCTTCTCGTAGCCGTGGTGTTGATTTCTGGTTTGTACCCCTCTTTGGTCATGGCAAGGTTTCGTCCTTCGCAAGTGATCAGAAGCGGGTTGTCGGGGAAAACGGGAAAGGGAAGTGTATTGCGAAAGATACTTGTCATGTTCCAGTTTTTGATCTCGCAGGTGCTGATCATCGGTCTTTTTGTGATTTTTTCTCAAATGGATTATTTCATCAACAAGGACCTGGGTTTTGCCAAAGAAGGCGTTATCAATATTCAGTTTCCAAAAGGAAAGCAGGGCAAAGGCGCAGCATTCAAAGGCGCTGTTAAAAACGTGAGTGGCGTAGAAATGGCCACGTTGCAAAACGGGAGCCCCAGCTCTCGCAGCCGCTGGGTGAGCACCTATTCATTCGAGGGTTCATCAGAGGATACACCGTATTCCGCAGAGCTGAAATTCGGCGATAAAGATTATATCGACATGTACCAGCTTACCTTTCTGGCTGGCAGGGGCTTTCTTAGAGATGATTCGGTTACCGAAATTGTCGCCAACAGGAAAATGATTGAGGAAATGGGGTTTGCCAGCCCTGAGGAGGCGCTGAATGCTAAAGTGCTGCTTGGTGAATCAGGTGTGCCGATTGTGGGCGTAGTAGAGAACTATCATACCAACGGGCTGAGAGAGCCTATGAAAGCAGGCTACATCTCCGCCAATCCGGAGTCTTTTGTGGAGGTTGGGGTCAAGCTCAATATGTCGCAGGCGAAAGAATCGTTGGCCAGCATAGAGAAGATTTGGAACGACATGTTTCCCAACGAGCCGTTCAAATATCAGTTTTTGGATGAAACAATCAGGAGTTTTTATGAAGCTGAGCAACGGCTGGCAAAGGTGATAGGCGTTTTTACCGGCATCGCTATTTTTATTGGTTGTCTGGGGCTTTATGGCCTGGTATCGTTCGTCACTAACCAGCGCATGAAGGAGATCGGTATCAGGAAAGTGCTTGGAGCTGGTGTGTTTAACATCTTTTATATTATTTCGAGAGAGTTTGTAGTGCTGGTGGCTGTTGCGTTTATAGCAGCTGCGCCGATAGCATTCCACTATACCTCAGAGTGGTTGGATGGGTTTGAATACAGGGTGGAGGTGCAGCCACTTGTGTACGTAGCTGCGATTTTCCTCAGCCTGGTAATTGCGCTATTGTCGGTCACATTCAAAGCGCTGGCTGCGGCGAAAATTAATCCGGTGGATACGTTGAGGACGGAGTAGGTCGAAGCACTCAACACTCCATGCCGGTGATTGCGAGTTAATGTTCCGAATATTGATTGTGTGGCTACTGGCAGAGTGATGTGGCAATCTGTCTGTTAGAATATGGCTCCGTAGTCAAAGGATTGCTTCAGTCGCTCGGTGACTAGCAACATAGATAGGGCATTGGTCTGCTCCTTCAGTCACCGTCAACTTAAACAGTAACGAAACGAACCGCCAACACTCCCAGTTAGCCAAACACCATGTTCTCTTCAATTTGATTTTTTTAGCTATCTTTAAATAAATCATTTTTTGATTGCATGGATTACGTATTAAGAAAGCAAGTCAGTCTGCTGATTGAACTCGCCCTGTCTGATAATAAATTCGACCTTAGCGAAAAAGCTTACCTGATGAAGTTTGCTTCCAGTCGTGGGGCCAAGAACTCTGAAATAGCCCGTATGATCAACAATCCAACGCCTACTGGGTCGCTCGAAATGCTGAATTTGACGCAGAAAATTGAATTGATGCTGAGCTGTGGAAGGGTGGTGGTTGCCGACGGAGTGATTGAGCCCGAGGAACAAACCTTTATGTATGAAGTGGCCAAAAAAATGGGCTTCAAAAAAGGGGTGGTCGATTACCTGCTGAAAAATGTGACTTCATTACCGGAGGCTCAACTGAAAGAGGGCTTTCTTGAGTTCGCCGGACAACCGGGCTAGGCAAGTTGTTGCCGAACCCAATCGGCCACCAGTTGAAGCACCTTTTCCCGGTCTACATCGTAGTGCGTCTCGTGTTTAGACGTTTCCCACAGATGAAAAGTAACGTAGCCCGGCGCCTTTGAAGCAAACTCTTTTGTTGCTTCCATGCTGGTGATTTTGTCCTGTCCGCCGTGAAAGGCCAGCACGGGAATATTGAGTTCTCCAGCCTTTCCAATGGCCTTTTTTCCTGCTTCTATTAAGCTCAATGAAAGCTGAGAAGTAATCCGGTCGTGTACGATGGGATCATTTTTGTATTTCTCTACTTCTGCTGCTATCGATGAGATTCCGTTGGGATCCAGCCCACTGGACGCACTGAAGGATGGCCAGATATTTCGCATGATTTTCGCCAACTTCAATAGCAGTGGTGAAGGGGACATGGCCAGCCTTAAAAAAGGCGAGGAAAGAATAGCCCCCTGCAGTTCAAGTGTCTTTTTTGAGGTGAGAAAGTTCACGACCATGTTGCCCCCCATGCTATGGCCGTAGAGAAACATAGGCGTTTCTATGAACTCCACTCTGGCAGACTTCATCAAGTCTTCCACATCTTCAAGCAGCAGGTCGTAGGACGGGGTATGGCCTTTTTTTCCTTCGGAATGACCATGCCCACGAAGATCCATACCGAACACAGCCATGCCTTGCTGTGTAAAAAACTCTGCAACATGCTGGTACCTGCCTATGTGTTCCCCATGCCCGTGCACAAGGCAGATCAAAGCTGATGGCTCCATGTTGGGCAACCAGGAGCGACCCTTTAGGTTGAGTCCGTCCCTGGAGATTATGTCGTAAGATTCCTCGGTCATGCAGCCACTTCTGTATTTAGCCATTTATAACTGCCGTGAAGATACGTCTGACTATCTTTTTTTTATTACTTTGATGCAAAAGTTTACCCTAATACACCCGAATGATGCAAGGAAAGTATATCGTAGCCCTCGACCAGGGCACTACAAGTTCACGTGCGATCATCTTCAATGCTGATGGGAGCATTCTCGGCAGCGCTCAGAAAGAATTCAGACAAATATTTCCCAAGCCAGGCTGGGTCGAGCACGACCCCGACGAGATTTGGGCTACACAATGGGAGGTGTTCAAAAAGGCACTGGCCGATCACAAGGTAGCACCGTCGCAGATCGCCGCCATTGGCATTACCAACCAAAGGGAAACCACTGTGGTGTGGGACAGAAAGACGGGTGAGCCCATTTTTAACGCCATTGTGTGGCAGGATCGTCGCACAGCTGAGATTTGCGAAAAGCTGAAAGCCGATGGCCATGAGCAATACATCAGGGAGAACACCGGACTGGTAGTTGATGCCTATTTCTCCGGTACAAAAGTGCAGTGGATCCTCGACAACGTGGAAGGAGCCAGGAAACGGGCGGAGAAGGGAGAGCTTGCCTTTGGTACCATCGACTCGTGGCTGGTGTGGAAGCTCACTAATGGGAAGAAACACGTCACTGACTACACCAATGCCTCCAGAACCCTGCTTTATAATATCAAGAAACTGGAATGGGACAACACGCTGCTGAAAGCCCTCAAAGTGCCTGAATCGCTGCTGCCTGAGGTGAAGCCGTCGTCGCACCACTTCGGTGACCTTGAAATGGATGGCGTGAAAATACCCATTGCCGGCATAGCGGGCGATCAGCAGGCGGCCTTGTTCGGGCAGGCTTGCTTTGAGCCGGGCATGGCCAAGAACACCTATGGCACAGGCTGCTTCATGCTGATGAACACAGGCACTAAAATGCAGCTGTCTCACTCAGGACTGGTGAGCACAATTGCCTGGGGGCTTGACGGTAAAGTAACGTATGCACTCGAAGGCAGTATTTTCATTGCCGGTGCAGCCGTACAGTGGCTGCGGGATGGGTTGAAGCTGATTGATGAAGCACCTGACTCGGAGTACTTTGCCGTAAAGGCTGGCGACTCGGAGGGCGTGTATGTAGTGCCAGCATTTGCCGGTCTTGGGGCACCCTATTGGGATATGTATGCAAGAGGTGCCATTTTCGGGTTGACCCGTGATACGGGTAAGAGCCACCTGGTAAAAGCCACGCTGGAATCGATGGCCTACCAAACCAAAGATGTGCTGGAGGCGATGCAAAAAGATGCCGGCTTATCCCTGAAAACCCTTAAGGTGGACGGTGGAGCTACTGCCAACAATTTTCTCATGCAGTTTCAGGCGGATATTTTAGGGGCCAACGTGGAGCGCCCAAGTATTATTGAGTCAACCGCCATGGGCGCTGCTTTTCTGGCAGGTATTGAAGTGGGATTGTGGAGTCAAAAGGAAATTGTGAAAAACAGAGAGATCAATAGAGTGTTTACTCCAGAGATGGAGGAGGGTGATAGAAAACGCCTGTACAACGGGTGGAAAAGCGCCGTGAAACGCAGCATGGGCTGGTTGAAAGATGTGGAATAAACTCATTTATTCCTTTCCTGTACAATTATTGGTTATGCACGTCAGGCGTAACCTGTTCATGCTATTCTTTTGGGTGAGCCTGGTGGCAGTGTTTACAGGTAACTTCGGAAGAATTCTCGGCATCCCTTACCTTTTTCTTGACCCGGAATACCTCAATAGAGTAGACTTTTGGAGTTTCTTTATAGTAGGTTTTTGCATGGGCGGGTTTACCGCAGCTTTCAATATCTCGTGCTATATCCTCTACGGCCACGAGTATTCTTTTCTGGGTGTGCTTGAGCGACCTTTTACCAAGTTCTCCATCAACAACAGCCTGCTGCCTATTATCGTGAACGTGGCTTACCTCGTTTTCATTTTTCGTTTTCAAATGGAAAATGAATTCAGAGGGCCTGGCGACCTTTTCTGGAAGATCCTTGGCTACCTGGCCGGGTTTCTGGGCATGCTGGCTTTTTTATACACCTACTTCAGGCTGACGAACAAAGACATTTTTAAGTACCTGACGGGTAGTGTGGATAAACGCCTGAAAAAGGTGAAAGTCAACCGCAAACGAGCCCTTGATAAGTTGAAGGAAGTAAGAGAAAGTAGAAACAGGGTCGACTTCTATTGGGACGAAAAATTCAGGCTAAGACCGACTGCCTACATCAACGATTTCTATGACAAGGAAGCCATCTTAAAAGTTTTTGATCAAAACCACTTCAATTTGGTGCTGATTGAGCTTTTAATTATTGTCGTTGTTTTGCTGCTGGGCTTCTTTATGGACAATCCCTATTTCCAGATACCGGCGGCCGCCAGCGCTATCCTCTTTGGCACCATTTTCATTATGCTTAGTGGTGCCATTAGCTACTGGTTTCGCAGCTGGGGACTTATTTTCAGCATTACAGCCTTTCTGCTACTCAATTTCCTTGTGAAAATGGACGTTTTTCGGAGCCTCAATCCTGCTTTCGGGCTCAACTATAAAGGAAGCAGGGCTGAGTATTCTATCAAGACATTAAGTGATCGCAATACGCCGGAGGTGTACAACCGTGATGTGGAATCGATGCTGCCTGTGCTGGAGAAGTGGAAGGCCAAACAAAAGACGACCGGAAAGCCCAAGATGGTATTCTTGTGCGTGAGTGGTGGGGGGCAGCGGGCGGCACTGTGGACCATGCGGGTGATGCAGCAGATGGACAGCCTTTTGAATGGGACTTTGCTCGACAATACCATGATGATCACCGGCGCTTCAGGAGGCATTGTGGGAGCGGCATACTATCGGGAGCTTTTTCTGCGGGAGAAGAGTGGAGAGATAGAGAACCGTATGGAGGATCAGTACCTCTCCAAAATTGCCATGGATAACCTGAATCCGATGATTTTCAGTCTGCTTGTCAACGACATGTTTATTCGGTTCCAGTATTTCAGGTATGAAGGAGAGGTTTACCTGAAGGACAGAGGTTACGCTTTTGAGAACCAGCTTAACCGGAACACGGACATGATCATGGAAAAAAAGCTCAAAGACTATCAGGAAGCTGAGAGCAATGCCGAGGTGCCGTTGCTGTTGATGGCTCCCACCATAGTGAATGACGGGCGAAAGCTCTATATCTCCACGCAAGACGTCGGTTTTATGACCACCAATGCAGCCAGCGCCCATGCGGAATTGATCACGAAGATAAGAGGGGTAGATTTCAGGAGCTTTTTTAAAGAGCAAAATGCGGATGAGCTCCGGTTTTTAAGTGCGCTGAGAATGAGTGCTACTTTTCCCTATATCACGCCCAATATAGAGTTGCCCAGCGACCCCCCACTGGAAATCATGGACGCCGGCATTTCTGACAACTATGGCATATCGGATGCTATTCGATTCGTTTACGTGTTCCGGGACTGGATTGAGGAAAACACTTCCGGTGTAGTGATATTTTCTGTGCGAGACCATCAGAAGAATGCGGAGATAGAGAAAAAGGCCTCAGAGTCTATTGTGCAGAAGTTTTCATCACCTATCAGCAGTGTGTATAACAACCTGGGCAATATCCAGGACCTCAACAACGACAGCCGGATTGAGTTTGCTACCGAGTGGTTCAAGGGCAACCTCTATCAGATAGAGGTGGAGTATAACACCAACACCATGTTTGAGGGGGAGAGCAACCTCCCTGCTGAGGTATTACTCGAAAGGAAGCAAAACGAAAGAGCCTCTCTTAACTGGCACCTGACGACCAGAGAGAAGAAGAATATTATCGACAATATCAACCTGGTGAGCAACCAGCAGGCGCTGATGAGGTTGAAGGAATTGCTACAGGCGGAGGACGAGGAGGAATAGGCACGCAAAGTCGGATCAATCGGTGTCTCTGGGGGATTGATTTTTGAAGTGAGTATTTTGTCTGTGAATAAAGAAGCAAAACTGGTTCAATGCGTCCCGCTTGGACCTTTTGCTTCTTTATTGGCTACGCTTTTTATAATTTCGATAGTGCCTGCCCAGTAGAAATCGACATGTTTGAAAATGGAATCGGTTGGGAAATTGCTCAGCGTAATTGCTAATGTTGTACCGGCTTCAGTAGCTGCCAGTGTAAACTCAATAACGGTATAATTTTCAGGCTCATCAGGAAGTCTCGATATTGAGCTAAGGTAGTTGTAGCTGAGCAGTTTGTTCGGTTCAAAGGCTAGTACGGTTCCCTTATTCTCAAACTTCACATGGTGAAAGCCTTTTACCACCATGGCACTCCCCACTTTCCAGGTAGTGAGAATTCCCAACTCCATTTCAGGCTCTGCCATCCATTCTTTCATCAGGTCAGGAACAGTGAGTGTGCCCCAAACTTTTGACGGCGGAGCATCGATGTGGATTGATCTGGTTATGGAAGGGCTTGCTGCTATCACCGGCTGGATATTTTGGTAAGGCAAAATTATCCTTTTATGAGAATCTGTTCGTTAAATTGTTCAGTAACGTCTTCCAGGCTACAAGTTCTGATGTTTTTTACCTGGGTCAGCTTTTCTCAGGCTTCCATCTTCGTCTCAAATGAATCAAGCCGCTGATGCCAGCAGCTATCAGAAAACAATAGAATACAACGCCCAACAAAAGAAAGACCATTCCGATCCACCGGCCATATACGGTGATTGGAAACAGCTCGCCATACATTCTTGTAGTGATCACAACTATAGAATACCATAGCGCCTTTGGAAAGCTTGTGATATTGGCGGCACTGCTCATGCTCTCGAAGTAGGTGAGGGCTGCAACAAGCAGGGTATAGAAGGTAAGTGCCGACCCGGCGTATATGGTTATTCGTTTTCTCAGCGTTTGCGACATAGGTTCAAGGAAAAAAAAGTTTGAATTTAGAATATTTCAGTCCTTTTACGTCTTCTGCTTCTTTTTTTGCGCCGAAGGAAACAGCACGTTGTTCAGGATAAGGCGGTAGCCGGGTGAGTTGGGGTAAAGGTCGAGATTGGTTTGTTCCCGCCAGCCACCAGGAGAACGCTCGGGGTCGTGGCCGCTGTAGAAGGTCCAATGGCCGTAGCCCATTTCGCCGTAGATGTAGCGCACTTCGCCGTCGCCACTGTTTTCGCCAAGGATCAGCACATCGGACTTAACGGTGGAGGCCGAAAATGCAGTGGTTTGTCCGAAAAAGGATTTGACAATGGCCGTATGGTTTTGGGTGAGGAGGGAGGGCACAATGTCCCACTTGGCAGAGAAGTCAAACAGGGAAAAGTAGCCCGAGCTTTCATCGTAGTAGTAGCGCCGACCTTCCGATGTATTGATGTTTGAAAACCTTCTCGAGTTGGGCGGGTCAAGTATAAAGTTGGTAAAGGCAAAGGTCTTACTGAAATCGAGCTTTTGCTGCGCCTGCGGATCCATACCGTCGCCATCGTACATGCTTTCCACAATGTCCACCCCCTCAGCAGCCAGGGCAATGTCGAACGTTTCGGCACCGGAGCACATAGCAAAGAGATAACCACCGGTCAGCGTGAAGCCCTCAATCTTTTTGGCCACCGCCAGCTTCATGTCTGATACTTTGCTGTAGCCAAAGGAGGCGGCAGTGGCTTCTTGTATTTTGGCTTCAATTTGCGACGATGATCGTCTCAGGTGACGACCAAATTGCCCGGTAAAGTCTTCATGATGGAGGTGCAGCCAGTCGAAATGCAACAGGCTATCGGACAGTACCTCCGTATCATAAATAAGTGTGTAGGGTATCTCTGCGTAGTCAAGGGCGGTGATCACAGCGTCGGTATTGTCTTCCACCATGTCGTTCTTCGGAGAGTAAACGGCGATTCTGGGTTCCTTTTCCATCTTTACCGAGTTCATGTTCACCCTCGGACTTTCAATTTCTTTCATCAGCAGGGCTGTTTCCCCGTCACTAATCACTTCAAACGATACACCCCTGATGCTGCACTCATTTTCAACTAGGGGATTGTATGGAAAAAGAAAGCTACCGCCACGGTAGTTGAGCAGCCAGTTGATGGGTATCTCATTTTGGAGAGACAAGTAGGCGATGCCGTAGGCCTTGAGATGATTCCTTTGCCTGGCATCCATGGGTATAAGGATCGAACTGGCCTGACCAGCGAGAGGCAAAAGAAAGAGCAGCAACCAAAAGATTCGTTTGACCATACCCTTGAAAGTTTGGGTGGTAGTAAGTCAATATAAAAAATTTTGCCCATTTGGTCGCTATACGGTAAGCTCAAAATGACGAACGGCATTGAGTAGGGCAATGCTTCCCGCACACAATTGGATACGGGAAGCAGACCTGATTACTCATATTTTAAAGAATCCACGGGATTGTTTTTACTTATTCTGTCTGTTTGGAGTGTGATAGTGGCAAGGGCAATGCTAAGCAGAATCGCTGACGAGAGCAGAAATACCGACCATTGAACCCCGTTTGAATAGGCATAGTTTTGCATCCATTCTTTGAGAATGAAATAGCTCGATGGTAAGCCTATCAGAATGGCTGCAACAAGCAGTAAGCCGAAATCTTTGACAACAAGTAGCATAAGCTGTGGCAATGAAGCCCCCAGCACTTTTCTGATTCCAATCTCCTTCGTTTTTTTCATGAGCATCATCAGCACCAGCCCGTAGAGCCCAAGCATGGCAATGATAATGGCCAGGCCTGTAAAGATCTCCGAAATTCTTTCCAGGCGTTTGTCGGCACTATAGGCACGGTTGAAAAACTCGTCCATAAAAAAGTAGTCAAAGTAGTTGCCCGGGTAGAACTCATCAAACTTGCTCCTGATAGCGGACAGCATTTCTTCGGAATTCGAACCTTCTAACCTCACACTGATATAGTTTTCCGGACTATAGGCAGGCATCAGTATGATCGGCTCAATAGACTCTTTAAGAGAGCGTTGATGAAAATCGTCGGTCACTCCAACGATTCGCCAGTTATTGCCCCAGAACGTTATTGACTTGCCAATGGCTTCTTCCGGAGAGTTGAAATGCATCAGTTCACTGGCGGATTTGTTTACCAGCACGGTGTTGAGCTGCCTGAAATCGGTATTGTGGTCTGTTAGTTCAAACGACCTGCCCGCCAGTAAGTTGATCTTGAAGTGATCAACGAAATCGTAATCGACCTGGATAAAGCTGGAAGTAAGATCGGCCCGGTCAGGAATTTCCGGTGACCCAATCTGAAATATTCTGCCAGTTCGCTCACTGAACAACCTGCTGGAGGATGTGACAGATGAAACGCCGCTGAGGCTCATCAGGCTTTTCTTGAATGAAGCAAACCTGGAAATAAAGGTGCTGTCGAACCTGACCATCGATGGGCCATTGAGGACGATAATATTGTCGATTTGGGCGCCAAGATCCTCGTTTTGCATGTAGCGAATTTGCTGAGTAATGGAAATGGTGCCTGTAATCAGCATAATTGCTGAGGTAAACTGAAAGACTACCAAAACCTTCCTGACCCCGGCCGACCCACTTCGGGTATCCAGTTTCCCTTTCAGCACATCACTGCTTTTGAACCGTGAAAGCACCAGGGCAGGATACATGCCTGCTAAAGTGGCCAGCAAAAAGAATCCGGCTGCCAAAATGATCCAGGCTGGTAGGTTGAGCAAAGTGGCATTTGCGAAGATGTCAGGTGTGAGCCCAACGCCCGTTAAGGCAACAAAGCCTGGCTGTAGCAGGAATACCAGGCCGAGCGATAAAAGCAACGCCAGGGTATTGACCATTATCGATTCTATCATAAACTGTATGGCCAACTGTTTGCGATGGGCACCGAGGACTTTTCTAACCCCCACCTCCCTGGCTCGCTGTAGCGCCCTGCTTGTGGTGAGGTTAACGAAGTTGATCCACGCAATGAGAAGAACAATCAACGCTATGCATAGCAGTAGCCATACCACCCTGCCATCGGAAGTATGGCCTATTTCATATTCGAAGTCGGAATACAACCTGGCTTCGGAAAGCGGCTGAAGACCAAACTTCTCCACGCTGCCCGACACGGTATTGCCTTCGAAATATTTTTCACTAAAGTCATCAAACTTCGCAGCCAGTAGTTCATGGTCAGCTCCCTGTTTTAGCTTCAGGTAATGATAGAAGTCGGACCAGGTGAAGCTGTTGTCGGCCGCTTCGCCTGCCAGAAAAATAAATGATTTGTAGGAAACGATCATCCCGAACTGGAGGTGAGAGTTGGCCGGTACGTCCTCGAAAATAGCGGTGATTTGACCCGGAAGCTCGCCAGTCCCCACTTTGATTGGCTGACCTATCAAATTTGAAAGCTCAGTGCCTCCTTTGAGTAGTGATCTGGCGAAAGTTTCTGAAATGGCTACACTCCCCGTCTCGCTAAGTGCCGTTTGTGCATCACCTGCTATCAGCGGGTAGGTGAAAACGTCAAAAAAATGCTCATCTGCCCACAGGTAATCTTCCACACGCCGAATATCGTCGCCATAGGTTATGTTGATCCACGAGCCGGCGGTCATGCGTGTATAAGATGCTATCTCGGGATACTCAGCTGCCATTGCGCTGCCAATAGTAGGGTAGGTGATGGTGCCGTGTTGTACCAGCCCACCTTCCTGATACCGGTCGTTGTACACCCTGTAGATACGATCAAAATCTTTGTTGAACCTGTCAAAGCTGGTTTCGAAGAGCACGTACTGTAAGATCAGAAGGCAGGTGGAGATCCCTGCCACCAATCCAACCATATTGATAGCGGTGAACGTTTTGTGCCTGACCAAGTCCCGGTACGACACTTTGAGATAGTTTTGTAATAAATCCATATTATTTTGAGTTGTTGAGTAATTCTTTTTGCGAAGGCGGTGATAGCGAAGAAAGGCAATGGCATTGAGGACATAATTACGTGAAGACTTTCTGGCTGAGAACTGCTTCAAGTCAGACAGGTATATCTCATACAGATCGCCTTCAATGGCCTCCCACAGATCACTGTGACAGAATTTTCTGAGCACCCGCTCTGCCCACTTTGGAGGATGTTTAACTTCTTTCATGACCTGTCAAATGCCACCTTGGGAATAGATTGCCATATTTGCTCACGAATGCTTTTGGCATTTTCAAGAGCCTCCTGGCCTGATTTAGTCACCCTGAAAAGCAGCTTGCGTTTGCCTCCCCGCTCCGGCGTGGGGTCACTGTACCGTGATTCCAGGTAGTCTTTTTCCGCCAGTCGTTGCAGCACGTTGTGTACCGTGCTGATAGTGATAGAACGCTGACATTTGCTCTCAACCTCTTCTTTGATGACCACGCCATAGGCATTGTCGAAAAGTGAGGCTACCACCAGCAAGATCATTTCTTCCAATTCACCAAGGTTTGTCCCTTTCATAAAATAAAGTTAATTCGACAAAGACGAATTTAATATTAATTTCGTAATTGTCGAATTAATACTTGTTATTTTCTTTCCTTCTGTCGAAATGTAGGTTAGAGTAGCTTGATCAAACCATATATCGCAACGGCCACAATGGCTACTATGCTGATCCAGAGTGTGATGTTATACAACATTCCAGAGGTGATGGGTTGCTCTCTTTTGTACTTAAAATGAATGGCTGCAAAAGCCACCAGCAGCAGCAAAACAGAGCCGACAATGCCACCTGAAAGAATCATCAGCACCGGAGATTCCACAAAGAAATAGGCCAGGGCCCAGGCTGTGGGGAAGATCCACGCCAGCATAGCGATGGTTTTCCTTCTTGCGGCCATGTCAAAAAAATCGATCCAGCCAAGCTGCCCGAAAATGTCTGCATACATTCTCGTCCAGAAGGCAAGGGTGGCAAATACACTGGAGAACAGCACAAAAAAGGCACCGACCAGAAAGATGGTTTTGAAGCCCGGTCCGAGCGATTCGGTGTAAATGGTGGCAATGGTTTCTACCATTTTGAGCCCTTCAGGCACATTGCCACTGTGGTTGAGAACGGCAGCACCCAGCAGATAAAAGGCAGCAGTCACCGAGGTGTAGATAATCATGGCAACAGTAGCGTCGAGGTACATGACTTTGGTCCAGCCTTCTGCTCTGCGCAGCCATGCGTCTGAATCGTCACGAGGGCCGGTATAGGCAGCATAGCCTTTCTCCCTGCACCAGTAGGTGTAGGCTAATATTTCATCGCTGGCAACGCCTGTAATGCCAAAGGCGCCAATGGCTACCCCCACCAGGGCGGGTGACAGGTCGAACTGGAGCCCGCTCCAGATGTCGGCCATGGAGATGTTGTATTGGGTGTCGGAAAGGAAAATCAGGCAGGCGATGGTAAGGCAGGTGAAAAGCACTGTCATCACCAGCGAGGCTTTTTCTACAGGGAGGTAGTAGCCCTTGAAAATGATACTGGCCACCAGCAAAGCAACAAAAATCACCCAGATCATGGTGGCTACAGATGGAAAGAGCATGCTCAGCACCAGCGCAGATCCGCCCATCATACCGCCAATCTGGAACACCTTTAGCGACATCAGGCCGAGTATGGTCACCACTGACCATTTGCCCTTGCCCGACTTGGTGCCCGGCAGCAGCTTTAATGCCTGCATGGCTGTTTCTCCGGTGAGGATGGTGTGCTTGCCAAACTCCACTTGCACTGCCACTTTTATCAGGCAGCTGGCAATAATGATCCAGAAGGCGGTAAAACCTGCCGACGCACCAAGGGTTGTAGTAGCGATCAGCTCACCTGAGCCAACGATGGAAGCGGACAGGATAAAGCCCGGCCCAAGGAATTTAAGACGCTGAAAGAAGGTAGTAGGCGGCTCTTTGATCGTAGCCGCACTGATGAGGTAAGAGTTGTCGGTCATTTAAGCAGGTAAGTAGGGTGCAAACAATATAGTTAATAATACGCAGTCATTACCTGAATTGAAAGCCCTTTCCCCATCGGTGGTTGATAACCGGACTATTGGCCGGGTTCTTTTCGTTTGGAAGGAGTAAAACCCGAACTACTCTTTTACCTTGTAAAAAAGAGTCTTTCCGTACCAGCCATTGGAATTGAACCTGACTGTTATTCTGAGCACATCGCCAACAACATACAAACTATCCGGGAACGACGAATAGACAATAGAGTTTTCATAGTTATTGTGGCCATTCCAACCGGTTGTTGAATATTGAACTAGCTCCGTGCCTGTAATGTCCACGACCTCTTCATTGTTTTTTTGTTTCAGGTAGCGAACATTACTTGCATCTGAACCGGCCTCCACCAGCAGCTCCTGTTTTGAGTTGAGGTCAACAAAAAGAGTGTCGTCGTAGATTACTTCCGCATAGGTGTCTTTGAAAATGACGTAAGGTGCGGGGTCGTCGTAGTAGCAGGCGGTAAGCGTGGCTGTCATGAGGACGAAAATATTAATAGATGCCTTCATATGGTTGTATTAGTGAGTGGTTTTTAAAAGACAACTCCACCTTGTAAAGGCTTCCAGTGTGAGTGGGATATTTTTCTTGCCTCAATTCGTACGGTTTTTTGTCTGAAAATTTCAGATATTGAAGTTTATTGCGGCATGAGGCTATATTCTTTTTAGATGAAAAATTCTTTGTTTCTGGTGTTTATGTTGCTTTTAAGCGTAAGCTTAAGGGCGCAGGAAGGCCGTAAGTTCAAAGTAAGGCCCGGAGAAGTGACTAAGTCAGTGATTCCGTTATCTGAAGTATTCAGGTTTGCCTCATTTGAATACGGAGATGTAGATTTGGTCAGTGGGTCTACTATCAACGCACTCCTTAATTATAATTTACTCTTAAGGGAAATGCTTTATATTAATTACGCTGGCGATACCGTAAGTATCAGTCCGACGGGCACAAAAAAGATCACGGTCGGAGGGTCGGAGTTCTACTCGTTTCCCGGTAATATGTGGGTGGAGGCGATTGCCGGTGACAAAAGACTTCAGTTGGGCGTTCATCAGGTAGTGGGACTTGCGAAGACCGAGGTTTTCGGAGAGCAATACCGTGATGGAATAACGCCATTTAGAAATATTGAAAGGGGGATATACCCGACTTACAGGGAACTTTATAACCAGAAAGCCAGATACTGCATGCTGCTGACGAAGCAAACGGCCTACTATTTTATAGACAAGAACAAAAGGATTAGTCGAGCAAAAAGGTCAGTTATCGTAAAACTTTTTCCGAAGTATTCAAATGAAATAAAGTCCTTCATAAAGGAGAAGTCGATTAAAACGAATCAGGAGGAAGATCTTAGACAACTTGTTGCCTTTTGCCACCAAATAGGCTATTAACGAATATTTTCTCACTCCTCTGATCTTCAATGAGGATTCATGTCCCGTTTTCCAGGTAATCCAATTCTTAGCATTCCAATTGTCTATCTTTGCGTTTTTAAAGAAGATACGCATTGCAAAAAGAATTTCAGTTTCAGGTACTACCTGAAGAGGCCGCCGACCAGGAAGCGCTCTATAAGCTGGCCAGCCAGAAGGCCTACATCCCGTTTTCAGACATCAGGCATGTGGAGGTGCTCAAGCGGTCGATCGACGCCCGTCAGCGCATCATCAAAGTAAATCTCACTGTTCGGGTGTATGTGAACGAGGACTTTGTGGAAACACCAACCTGGCTACCCAACTACCCTGATGTATCTAAAGCGGAAGAAGTCATTATCATCGGAGCCGGCCCTGCCGGCCTTTTTGCAGCGCTGCGTTGCATAGAATTAGGTAGAAAGCCCATTATTCTTGAACGAGGCAAGGACGTCCGTGACCGTCGCAGAGACCTGAAGGCGATCAACATCGATCATATTGTCAACGAAGATTCCAATTACTGTTTTGGAGAAGGAGGAGCTGGCACCTATTCAGATGGTAAGCTCTATACCCGCAGTAAGAAAAGGGGTGATGTGCAGCGGATTTTGAAACTGTTGGTGGGCTTTGGAGCAACTAAGGAAATACTCGTGGAGGCCCATCCGCACATCGGGACCAACAAATTGCCTGAGATTATTACCGATATCCGGGAGTGCATCTTAGCCCACGGTGGTGTGGTGAAATTTAATACCAGAGTGACAGATATCTTACTCAAAGGCGATGCCATTGAGGGTGTGACAACTGCTTCCGGAGATATTATCAAAGCGAAGAAGGTGATTTTGGCCACCGGCCATTCCGCCAGAGATATATTTGAATTGCTGGACAGAAAGAAGATTGCGATTGAACTTAAGCCCTTCGCCCTGGGAGTGAGGGTGGAGCACCCGCAGTCGTTGATTGACACGATACAGTACAAATGCGATGACAGAGGGACTTACCTGCCTCCGGCGCCCTACAGCATCGTGAAGCAGGTGGGTAGCGGAACCAACACCCGTGGCGTCTACTCTTTCTGTATGTGTCCTGGTGGTGTGATTGCCCCCTGTGCCACAAGTCCCGGCGAGGTGGTGACCAATGGCTGGTCGCCGTCCAAGAGAGACCAGCCAAGCGCCAACTCCGGTATTGTTGTCGAGCTTCGGCCTGAGGATTTTAAAGCATTTGCCAAAAAAGGCCCTTTGGCGGCCATGGCTTTTCAGCAGTCGGTAGAGCAACTGGCCTGGAAAGAAGGCGGGCAGACACAGCGGGTGCCTGGACAAAGGCTGTTGGACTTCACTAACGGTAAGCTGTCGGCCGACGTGCCGGAGACTTCGTACAAGCCGGGTGTCACTTCCGTGGAGCTGGGTAGTGTGCTGCCAGACTTTATTTACAAGACGCTTCAGGAAGGCTTCAGGGAGTTTGGAAAGGCCATGAAGGGCTACCTGACCAATGAGGCGGTGGTGCATGCGCCTGAGAGCCGCACTTCATCTCCCGTGCGCATTCCCCGTGACCCGGAAACGCTGGAGCATATTGCTGTAAAAGGACTGTATCCTTGCGGAGAAGGGGCTGGCTATGCCGGTGGCATTGTGTCGGCAGCCATCGATGGGGAGAAGTGTGCCGAGAAAGCGGTAGGGTACGTGGCGGAGGTTGTTGGCGAGTGAAGACACTTGCCAAGCGGCTGTTTTGAGGCTGGTGAGTGACGACACTCACCAGAACGACCCTTGCGTGAGAAGACTGAGGGGAATCGAGGTGGCTGTTTTGATACACCTTTGCCCCATCCAGTAATTAAAATCTCATCCTTTTGAAGGATATTATTCACATTAACGCTACATTTCTCACAGACTTCATCAACGAAAGCAAATAGTCATGGCAAAAGGAACATCACCCCAAAAAGGTAACGAGAAAAAGGAGCCCACCAAGAACCTGAAAGAGAAAAGGGCTGAGAAGAAAGCTAAGAAAGCATCAAAAAGGGATTAAGTTCCCTTTTTTTATTCTTTGTAAGTGTACTCCAGTCTGTAGCTCATGGTGGAAAGCCATAGGGCAATATTGATGGATTTTAACTCAACCAGGTTGCCGTTGGCATCGTAGGCCCTTTTTTCCTCTTTGACAAGTTCCTCTGAAAAAGAGTAAAACGATGAGTGTATCCGCCGGTTGCCTTCATAGACATGGCTTACATAGCTGTTGAGGTCTCCTGTTGGAGAATAAGCCGTCTCCTTTTTTAGTGTGCCGCTGTCATTGTATTCATACACTGTGTACCTTTCAAGGGCTCCCTTGTTGTCAAACTCTTCAGATTTTGCAAGTCGAATACCTTCGTAGCTGAACTTCGTTTCTTTTTTGAGGCCGATCTGTGGGTTTTCCACACTTTCTTTTGTCTTGACACCGTCTCCCGAATAGAAGATATTTTTCACTTCGATCAACAAAAAACCATTTGGTTCTCCTGTGTTGGCTACATAAGTAGAAACGGAGCTTACCCTGCCCTCGCTGTTATATCCAAAGCTTTGGTATTGTGCTATATCTTCCAAGCCACCCGTTCCAGGCGTTATTATCCTGGCAACTCTGTCATTTTCATCATACTCGTAGAACTCGATGATATTACCAGGAAGGCTATTACTTTCGAGGCCATATAAAGTCACCTGCTGTAGCTGTGCATCTGAGCTGTACTGAGGCAAATTATCCCGGTCCTTTTTGCTATCAACGTCCTCTTTCTGGCAAGCAAATGCAAAAACTAAAAAGATGATGGAGGGTAAAGTGCAGTTTTTCATAGACGATAGTATCGGTAACTACCAGACACTAATCTATAAAAAATGGTTGAGCTTTATTCGTAAAAATCGATCAGCGCTCCAAAGTAGGTGGTGTTCCAGCCGTCCACAATGTCGTCATAGTCCTCATCGGGGATGTTGCTGTGGCGCAGCTCGGCCGAGGTGCCATTTTTGTGCGGGTGGAGAATAATAGTGACAACAGAAGCTTCTTCCTGCTCGCCGAAATACCACTGCTGCACAATCTTTCTGCCAGGCTCAAATTCCAGGTTTCTGCCCACAATGCTTCCTTCCCAAAGAGAAAATTCTGAGCCTGGTTCCGTAGACATTTCGGCTTCTTCGCCTGTCCAGGCATGAAGAGAGGCAGGGTGGGTAAGCGCTGCGTACACTTCTTCGGGAAGAGCGGGTATGATATAATATTTTTTATAGTCTTTCATTCAAACGAATTGGTGATTTGATATTGCTGAATTCAGATTTGATTCTGCCTTCAGTAGTGTTTTTTCGACGTCAAAAATGCTTAAGAAAAACCGAAGAATGATTCCCTTATTAGCATTTATGATTGTCATCTGGAAATTATAAGAATCAACCTGAAATATAAAATTCTTCATTCAGCATTATTTGACCAATATCAGTTGGGTAAAAATGGTCAACCATGTCCGCCACATTGGTTAACTTTAAGAAATCATTGACCCAATAGTCATTTCGTCATCTTTTATGTCACATACCGAAGCCCCCTACAAGCCAAAAAACCATATTCGCATCGTTACGGCTGCCTCTTTGTTCGACGGCCACGACGCTGCCATCAATATCATGCGCCGCATCATTCAGGCAACCGGCGTGGAGGTGATTCACCTGGGCCACAACCGGTCGGTACAGGAGATTGTGGACTGCGCCATTCAGGAAGATGTGCAGTCTATTGCCATTACCAGTTACCAGGGAGGGCATGTGGAGTTTTTCAAGTACATGTACGACTTGCTGCGGGAAAAGGGCGCCGGGCATATCAAGATATTTGGAGGGGGAGGAGGAACCATCCTGCCAGCGGAAGTGGAGGAGTTGCATGCTTACGGCATCAACCGGATCTACTCACCGGACGACGGCCGTACCATGGGATTGCAGGGAATGATCAACGACCTGATAGCCGGGAGCGATTTTCCCATTGGCGAGCACCTCAGCGGTGAGCTGGGCAGCTTGAAGAAGAAAGATGTGAAGTCGGTGGCCAGGTTGATATCGGCAGCGGAGAATTTTCCGGATGTGGCTCAACCAGTGCTACAAAAGGTAGATGCTGAGGCTGCGAAAAGTAAAGTGCCGGTACTGGGCATCACAGGTACTGGTGGTGCTGGCAAGTCCAGTTTAGTGGATGAGCTTGTGCGGCGGTTTTTAGTTGATTTCAAGGACAGGCATATCGGGGTGGTGTCGGTCGACCCCTCCAAAAGAAAAACAGGCGGTGCATTGCTGGGCGACAGGATCCGCATGAACGCCATCCACCATCCCAGGGTGTACATGCGGTCGCTGGCCACCCGACAGTCGAACCTGGCGCTTTCGAAGCATGTGCAGGAGGCCGTGAATATCTTAAAGGCGGCCGAATTTGACCTGATTATTCTGGAGACTTCAGGCATCGGGCAGTCGGACACGGAAATTACTGATCATTCGGATGTCTCGCTGTACGTGATGACGCCAGAATACGGAGCAGCCACTCAGCTGGAAAAGATCGACATGCTCGACTTTGCTGACATGATTGCCATCAACAAGTTTGACAAGAGAGGGGCTCTGGATGCGGTGCGGGATGTGAAGAAGCAGTACAAGCGCAATCATGGTCTCTGGGAAACGCCAGATGACCAATTGCCAGTATTTGGCACCATTGCCAGCCAGTTCAATGACCCTGGCATGAATACGCTGTACAGGAAGCTGATGGATAAGATCGTCGAGCGAACTGGGGCAAGCCTGACGTCCACGTCAGTGTCTTCTGACGAACTCTCAGAAAAGATCTTCATCATTCCCCCCAAGCGCACCCGCTATTTGTCCGAAATAACGAAAACCATCAGGCACTACAATCAGTGGGTAGAAGATCAGAAAGGAGTGGCACAAACCCTTTACAGCATCAAAAAAACCATTGCCGCAGCGAAGAAAGTCGGAGAGGACAAGATGTTGGGAGAGAAGCTGGAGACACTTTTTGAAAAGACGTCGCTCGACCTTGATCCCAAAAATCTTAAGGTGGTCGAAGGTTGGCCTGAAAAGGTGCAGCAGTATAAAAACGAGGAATATGTTTATACAGTAAGAGGGAAAGAGATCAAAGTACCCACGCATACTGAATCGCTTTCACATACTAAAATCCCAAAGATCAGCTTACCTCGCTACGAAGCCTGGGGCGATGTGCTGAAGTGGAACTTGCAGGAGAACGTGCCCGGCGAGTTTCCCTATGCTGCAGGCGTATTTCCTTTCAAGCGCACTACCGAAGATCCTACCCGTATGTTTGCCGGAGAGGGAGGGCCGGAGCGTACCAATAAGCGCTTCCATTATGTATCGAAAGATAATGCGTTCGCCAGGTTATCGACCGCTTTCGATTCGGTGACCTTGTATGGGGAAGACCCCGACCACAGGCCAGACATCTATGGCAAGATTGGCAATTCCGGCGTAAGCGTTTGTTCTCTCGACGACGCCAAGAAGCTCTATTCCGGCTTCGACCTGATTGATCCGACCACATCCGTTTCAATGACCATCAATGGGCCGGCAGCTACTATCTGTGCTTTTTTCATGAATGCGGCTATTGACCAGAACTGCGAGAAGTATATCAAAGCGCAGGGGCTGGAAGCGGAAGTGAAGGAGAAAATCGCTAAACTCTTCAAGGCCAAAGGAATGACGCAGCCTGTGTACAGTGGAGCGATTCCTGAAGGAAACGATGGCCTGGGTCTTATGTTGTTGGGCGTGACAGGAGATCAGGTGCTGCCTGCTGAGGTGTATCAAAAGATCAAAGCCGATACCCTTTCAAAAGTACGGGGAACCGTGCAGGCCGATATTCTCAAAGAAGACCAGGCACAGAATACCTGCATTTTCAGCACCGAATTCTCCCTTAAAGTAATGGGCGATGTGCAGCAGTATTTCATTGACCAGAATGTCAGGAACTTCTATTCTGTTTCTATCTCAGGCTATCATATTGCCGAGGCAGGTGCCAACCCAATCTCTCAGTTGGCTTTCACGTTGTCAAATGGCTTTACCTTCGTTGAGTACTATGTTAGCCGTGGCATGCATGTCGACGATTTTGCTCCTAACCTTTCTTTCTTCTTCAGCAATGGCGTTGATCCTGAATATTCTGTGATTGGAAGAGTAGCACGGAAGATTTGGGCAAAAGCCATGAAACTGAAATACGGTGCCAACGAGCGCTCTCAAATGCTGAAGTACCATATCCAAACCAGCGGCCGGTCGCTGCATGCACAGGAGATTGACTTCAACGACATCAGAACCACTTTGCAGGCGCTCTATGCCATTTACGACAACTGCAACTCCCTGCACACCAATGCCTATGATGAGGCCATTACCACGCCGACGGAGGAGTCGGTGCGTCGTGCCATGGCCATTCAGCTGATTATCAACAAGGAGTTGGGGCTTGCCAAAAATGAAAACCCATTGCAAGGCTCATTTATCATCGAAGAACTGACCGACTTGGTGGAGGAGGCTGTTATGGCAGAGTTTGACAGGATCACCGAAAGAGGCGGCGTGCTGGGGGCCATGGAAACCATGTACCAGCGCAGCAAAATCCAGGAAGAAAGCCTTTACTACGAAACAATGAAGCACAATGGCGACTTCCCGATCATTGGGGTGAACACGTTCCTTTCATCAAAAGGCTCGCCGACCATCACGCCCATGGAAGTAATAAGGGCAACGAAAGACGAAAAGGAGTTTCAGATTGAGTCGTTGAATAACCTGAAGAAATTCAACGAAAGCAAGTCTCATGAGGTGCTTTCAAGCCTTCAGCAGGCTGCCATCAGCAATCAAAACATGTTTGAGGAGCTGATGGAAGCCGTGAAGTACTGTTCTTTAGGGCAAATCACCCATGCCTTGTATGAAGTGGGTGGGCAGTACAGGAGGAATATGTAAACCCTTATACCTTCTTAGGCGGTAAGTCGAAAGCAATGGCCTCGTGCTCAAAGTGCTCTTTGTGCGACCCGTCACAAAATGGCTTGTTAGCAGATTTTCCGCAACGGCACAATGAGACAATCGTTCTTCCCTGAAGACCGTATGCATTGCCTTCTTTGTCTACAATTTCAAAATCTCCGTCGATTTTCAGAGAGCCATTATTGTTTACTGTGATTTTGGTCATGGATGTTTTTTGACGCAAATGTAGAAACTTAGAAACCGGATAAAAGGAATTCGACGAGCGGTGTGTAGTTTTGTGTCCAAATAGTCTGAATATCTCAAAATCCTTCAGTTTGTCTTTCGATCCACTCGCCTTCGACCTTCCTGTTGTTGACATCATTCCACAAATAACGGAGAGTCTGGCCAGGGAAAACACCCTGATCGTCAATGCACCTCCCGGAGCAGGAAAAAGCACGCTGCTACCACTAGTATTGATGAACGAACCATGGCTGGGCGGTAAAAAGATATTAATGCTGGAGCCCCGGCGCCTGGCGGCAAGGTCGATAGCCACCCGTATGGCTTCCATGCTGAATGATGACCTGGGAAAGAAGGTCGGCTACCGCATCAGGTTCGAAAACAGGACGTCAGACCAAACGCAAATCGAAGTACTCACTGAAGGTATCCTCACCCGGTTGATCCACTCTGACAATGCATTGGAAGGAGTGGGGATGGTAGTTTTCGATGAGTTTCATGAAAGGAGCCTGCATGCCGACGTCGCTCTGGCGCTTTGCAGGGAAGTGCAGCAGGTGCTGCGGCCCGATCTGCGCATCATGATCATGTCGGCCACGCTGGACATGGAGAAGCTGCCTGAGCTTATGAAAGCGCCTGTGACCGTGAGTGAAGGACGGCAATATCCTGTGGAGGTGATCTACACCGGCGAGCAGGATTTGATGCTGTTGCCGGAAATGGCTGCCCGAACCATTCTTAAGGCATCCAGAGAGCGGGAAGGAGACATTCTGGCCTTTTTTCCCGGGGAAGGGGAGATCAGAAAATGCGAAGAGCTGCTCAGAAAAGAAATGACCGATTTCGCCATCCATCCGCTTTACAGTCAGCTGCCACAAAATCAGCAATTCGCCGCCATCATGCCCGGCAACGACGGAAGGAGAAAGGCGGTGCTGGCCACTTCGATAGCAGAAACAAGCCTCACGATAGAAGGCATCAAAGTGGTGGTGGATACCGGCTACGGCCGCACCTCGAAATTCGATCCCCGCTCGGGTTTATCGAGGCTTGAAACTGTGCAGATATCAAGAGATTCCGCCGACCAACGAGCCGGCAGGGCAGGCAGGCTTAGCCCCGGTACCTGCTATAGGATGTGGAGCAAAGCTACACAGGAGCGGCTGAAGCCACACCGAACGCCGGAGATCATGGAGGCTGACCTGGCCAACCTTGTGCTGGACATGGCACAATGGGGCATTGTGGACGTTAAACAGCTTACCTGGTTAACACCGCCGCCTAAGGGCGCACTGGCACAGGCTTCAGATACCCTGCATCAGTTGGAGGCACTTGAAAATGCCAGGATCACTTCTCATGGCAAGAAGATGCACGAGCTGCCTTGTCACCCTCGCATTGCCCACATGTTGCTAATGGCAAAACAATCTGACAAGGTGGAGTTGGCTACCGACCTGGCTGCCGTGCTGGAAGAACGAGACCCCTTGCAACGAGAAGCTGGTATCGATATCACTCTGCGGATTGAGGCCTTGCGGAGGTTTCGGGATAATGGTGGGCATGGAAAGCAGTTCGGTAGAATAGAGAAAGTGGCGGAATCGTATCGGAGGATATTTAACCTGGGGGAAGAAAATGGCGTTTTTGATCCCTATGAGGTTGGTTTGTTATTGGCCTATGCGTACCCGGAAAGAATTGCCTGTGCCCGGCCTGGCAACAATGCGCAGTTTCAGCTGGCCAATGGTAAGTATGCCATGGCAGCACAGAAAGACGACCTGGCTCACGAACCCTGGCTAGCGGTGGCACACCTCGACGCCCGTGACGGCGTGGGCAAGATTTTTCTGGCTGCTCCACTTAACCCCAAAGACCTGACGGGCATGGTGAAGGAGAGGGAGGTAGTAACCTGGGATACAAGAAAAGGCGGACTGGTCGCTTCGCTTGACTTAAGAATTGGCAATATTGTCCTGCGCTCGAAGCCATTGCCGGCCCCTGATGAAAGCCAGTTAACACAGGCGATAAGCGAAGCCATTGCAAAGGAAGGGGAGGCGCTTCTGAACTTTGACGATAGGTTTGTTCAGTGGCAAAGCAGGGTCATGAGTCTGAAAAAATGGAATCCGGAGCAGAGCTGGCCCGATGTAAGCACGCATTCACTATTGGCGACAAACGGAGCGTGGCTGGGGCCTTATTTATCGGGCATTAAGAAGCCAGAGGATTTAAAAAGGATTGACCTGGCTGAGGTGCTCAATAGCTCGCTGGACTGGGAAACTCAGAAGGAGCTGGAGAAATTAGCTCCAACACATATTGAGGTGCCGAGCGGATCAAGAATCAAGCTTCAGTACTTTTCTGCGGGAGAGTCTCCAGTGTTATCGGTCAGGCTACAGGAAGTGTTTGGCCTAGCTGAGACACCAAGAATAAACGGGGGTAAAGCCGCTGTGGTGCTGCATCTGCTATCTCCGGGATACAAGCCAGTGCAGGTAACGTCAGACCTGAAAAGCTTCTGGAGCAATGCCTATTTCGAAGTAAAGAAGGATCTTAAGAGAAGGTATCCGAAACACTCCTGGCCCGATGATCCCTGGACAGCCCCGGCTGTGCGAGGGGTACAAAGAAAGGGCAGGTGATTTGACCAGATGCTTTTAGCCAATTGAGGATTTAATTGATGTGTCGGCATGTAGATCAATTCGACGATCCGCAAAGCTTTTCCATCACGCTGGCCACCTTGGTGTCTCCAAGCTCACTGGCCATCGACAAATCGCTACAACCACCTTGTTTGTCACGAAGCCTGATCTTCTCGATACCCCTAAGCTTATAAGCCCTGCTTGACTGGGGATTGATTTCAATGACTTTTGTGAAATCCTCTATCGCACCTCTGTAGTCTTTTAGTTTGTCTTTGGCGGTTGCCCGGTAATAAAATGCTTCCTCGTGGTTTGGAGATAGTTTCACGACTTCGCTGAGGTCTGCTATGGCGCCATCAAGGTCTAGCATTTCGATCTTTGCCATGCCCCTCACATAGTAGGTCTTTAACTTATCAAGATCGTCAATCAGGTACTTCAGGGCGTTGGTGTAATCTTCGATGGCCCCTGCATAGTTTTTTAGCTCAGCACGAGCATTACCTCTGTCGTAATACACTTCCCCCTTCAGTCCATATAGTTTGATGGATTTGTCGTAGTCAACAATGGCGGCTTCATAATCCCCTTTGACGGCACTAACGTACCCTTTCCCCCACCAATACTGGGCGGAATCTGCGTCGGATGCTTTCTCCTGGGATTTCGATTCCCCATTAAAAAATACGACGAAGAGGACTCCTGCGGTTAATAGCTTCTTAATCATGCTGGTCGACTAAATCAGTTAATCTCAATTTCCGAAAAAAAAATACAACGTCGCTCGATCACAATGTTTATAAATCGGTAAAACAAAATATTTCAGGCGGCGCAGTTACAAACTAGTAAAACAGAAAAAAACGAAAGTGGATAACTAAAATTACTTATGTAAGTTTATAATGTTCACTAGTGTTGATATCACATTATCGTTAAAGGTAACCCCTAATAATTATTTTTTTTATTACTTAAGTCCTATAATTAATGTAGACCTGACAGTGTTTAAGAAAAATAGGCTGTGAAAGAGTGCTATTTTTTGTCAAAAGTCATCGAAAATGGCCAGTTGACAGCAGAAACACCCCTTTTTGTATTTGGTTTTGATGTCATATCAAATGAGATTTTCGCCCCTTTCACCAACCCGGAATGAGCGAGCCAATTTTTGTCATACACACTTCCATTGTAGACCACTTCATTAACATAAAAATTTGCATGATTGTTTTCCGGTGCAAGAATTTCAATGTTTTTACCGTTTTCCAGAGAAATCATTACTTCTTTGAACAGTGGAGCTCCCAGCACATATTGATCGGTGCCAGGGCACACGGGATAGAAGCCAATGGCTGAAAAGACATACCAGGCGGAAGTTTGTCCGTTGTCTTCGTCGCCACAGTAACCGTCAGGAGCAGGGGTGTACAGCTTGTTCATGACTTCCCGGATCCAGTACTGCGCCTTCCAGGGCTCTGAAGTGAAATTGTACAAATAGGTCATATGCTGGATGGGCTGGTTTCCGTGTGCATATTGTCCCATATTCATGATTTGCATCTCTCTGATTTCGTGGATGGTGAAGCCATAATAGCTGTCGTCAAAGAGCGGTGGCATACTAAAGACGGAGTCGAGCATGCTTATGAACATTTTGTCGCCACCCATGAGTTGCTTTAGCCCTTCTATGTCGTGAAAAACTGACCAGGTATAGTGCCAGCTATTGCCCTCAGTGAATGCATCACCCCACTTGAGCGGATTAAAAGGCGATTGAAAACTGCCGTCTTCATTCTTACCTCGCATGAGCTTTGTCTCGTTGTCAAAAAGATTTCGATAGTTTTGTGAGCGCTTTTTATAGAGATCAATCTCTTTCTGAGGCTTGTTCAGTGCTTTTGCCAGCTGATAAATGGTGAAATCATCGTAGGCATATTCCAAAGTGCGTGCGGCGTTCTCGTTGATGCCAACATTGTAGGGTACATAGCCCAGCTTATTGTAGTAGGGAGCACCCCTTCTTGCCACAGCGTCCATGGGCCCTTCGGTATTGGCATCTTTTTTCAACGCTTCGTACAGCGTATTGATGTCATATCCTCTGAGGCCCTTTATGTATGCGTCGGCGACGACAGAGGCTGAATTATTGCCTACCATTACGTTTCGGTAGCCCGGGCTCGACCACTCGGGGAGGAAACCGCCCTCTTTGTAATCGTTGATGAGCCCCTCCTGCATCTCCTTGTTGATAGACGGATACAGAAGATTGAGCAAAGGGTAAAGCGCCCTGAACGTATCCCAGAAGCCGGTGCCTGAAAACATATAGCCGGGAAGCACTTCCCCGTTGTAAGGGCTGTAGTGGACGATTTTTCCCTGTTCATCCAGCTCGTACATTTTTTGCGGAAAAAGGAGCGTGCGGTAGAGGCATGAGTAGAACGTGCGCATCTGGTCGATTGAACCACCCCCGACGGCCACCACACCAAGTTTTTCGTTCCATACTGTTTCTGCTTCGGCTTTTACTTGCTCAAAGCTTTTGTTGCCTACTTCCCTTTTCAAGTTGATAGTGGCCTGTTCAGGGCTGATAAAGGAGGAGGCCACCTTGATGTGCACCACTTCTCCCTTTTTTGTTGAGAAGCCCACGGCTCCCACAGCATGCCCTTTTTTAAGCGTGTCGGCAACGCTCCAATTCACTTTTTTATCCAACTCAATGATAAAATAATTGCGGAAATTGGCTGGCACCCCACCACTGTTTCTTACTGTGTAACCAGTTATTCTGGCGTTTTCTTTGTCGATGGTTACTTCAGAACCTTTGTCGAAGCCATCAATAACAAGCCAGGCGCTGTCTGCCTCCGGATAGGTAAGCCTGAAAATGGCAGCTCTTTCAGTGGGGGTTATTTCGGTGGTAATGTTGGCATCGGCCAGGTACACGCTGTAATAGTGTGGTTGGGCTACTTCGGCCTTGTGTGAAAACCAGCTGGCCCTTTTGTCCTGATCGAACTGAACAGCTCCTGTGCCTGGCATAAGACTAAACTGACCATGGTCGTTCATCCAGGGCGATGGCTGGTGGGTTTGTTTAAACCCTCTGATTTTGTCGGCATCGTAAGTATAGGCCCAACCGTCGCCCATTTTTCCAGTCTGAGGAATCCAGAAGTTCATGCCCCAGGGAACGGCAACTGCCGGGTAAGCGTTGCCATTGGACAGCTCCATTTTTGAGTCTGTTCCCATGAGCGTATTGACCAGCGCAACGGGATTTTGAGTGGTTTGTGCCTGCAGTGCAAAAGACAAAAGGCAACAAGGGATAAGTAAGAGTAATCTCATAGAATACTGGTTGAAAAGCTGTGTGAGCTGGCGAATAATAAAACAATTGGCACTCTCTGGAGAAGCTCAACGCCATTCCCCAAAGTACCATCTGCAAAAGTAAATACTTAGATATTGTTTAGCCAGACAGAGAAGTCATTTTTCGGGCTTAAATTGCTTTTTTGAAACTCATTTGACAAGCCTCCTATAAAAGAAAAAAGGAATGAAGCATGCGTTTGAACTCACTGTCGCTCTTGTTTTTAGCGTTCTTGTTGCAAAAGCCCAGCCCTCCGGCACGCCGCTGACACCCCGGCAGCTGACAGACTCCCTTGAACTGCTGATGGACAGGAGCGACATCCCTGGCATCATGCTGACCATTGTTAAAGATGATAGCACCATCTTTTCAGGCGGACTGGGTGTAAAAGACAAAGGGACCAACTCGCAGGTAGATGGATCGACCCTGTTCAGGTTGGGTTCCATCACCAAAAGCTTTGTGGCGTTGGGCGTGCTCAGGTTAGTGGAAGAAGGGAAGTTTTCGCTGGAAGACGAAGTGAAGGCTTTGGTGCCGGAAATAGACTTTGAGAATAGCTTTGAGCCGGAGCACCCTGTGCGGGTAAAACACCTGCTTTCGCACACAGCTGGGTTCGACGACATGCACCTGAATGAAGTTTATAACACATCCGACACCGTTGTTTATCCTCTAAGAAAGGTGCTGGAACAGCATAAGAAAACACTTAAAGTACGGTGGCAGCCAGGAACCCGCTATGCCTACAGCAACCCTGGTTGGACAGTGGCCGGTTATCTTATCGAAAAGTATGCTGAGCAGCCTTATGATGAATTTATCACGGAAACTGTGCTCAGCCCAATCGGAATGAAGACCTCTAACTTTAAGTCTGTTCCTGAGGGACAGGCTTATTCCAAAGGATATGATGGAACCGGCAATGAAGTGCCCTTTCTCCCAATCTATCATCGCCCTGCAGGAGCCTTCAATAGCAATGCCAACGACATGGCACGTTTTCTTTCTTTTTGGATCAACAGGGGCATGGTAGATTCTGCCCAGGTTTTCCCCTCAAAAGTACTTGACCTGATGGAGGCACCGGCCTACACCATTGCCAATCAGGCGGGCTTACCAGTTGGCTACGGTTTAGGTAATTATACTTTTGATACGCAGCTGCCTGCTTCGTTTCATGGGCACGATGGTGGGATTGATGGTTTTTCATCGTCTTACGGCTACAACAGCCAGTATGGCATAGGATATGCGATTTCTAACAATGCAGGCAAGGGCATGGGAGATTTGGTCAACCTCATCAAGCAGTTTCTGGTGCAGGACATATCAGTTGCCAGACCCGCTACCCAAGCATTGGACGTTGAAGCAATGAAGCAATACGAGGGCTACTACCTCTTCAAGGCCTCCCGTAATCAGATTTTCGCCTTTATCGATCGCATATTCAGCACCTGCGAGGTAACCATCGACAACGACACGCTCTACCTCAAGCAGTTTATGAAAGATCGCTTTCCCGTGCTGCCAGTAGCTAATCAGGGAGGCGAGGGCTATCTTTTTGCCGGACTCAAAGACTATGTTCCCAGTCACGTATTTGTGCCAACCGACAAAGGTGAGCCCGTGCTGGCTACAGCAGTTGTTGGCAATTACCTTGAGAGAGTGAAATACTCAAGTGTTCTCACCAAGCGGCTACTGCTGGTGGTGTCGTTGGTGATGCTTGTAAGCTCTTGCTTTGCTACGCTGGTATGGCTGATTTTTGCTATCAGGAAGTCTTTGGCCTGGCAGGAGTTCTTTCGGAGAATGGTGCCTTCGTTGGTGGTGGTTGGTTTGATTATGATTGCTACGGGGCTGTTCGGAACCATCAATAAGTTAAGCGAAGCAGGCGAACCGAACGTCAATGGCTGGCTAATTTATCTGGGAGGTTGGATCATATTGTTCAGTGCTTTTTTGAGCACTCGCTTCGGTATTATGAACTTTAAGTTGGGGGAGAAGAAGGCTTTCTCGGTGTATTATATCCTGCTGGCCTTTTCCTGTGTGATTGTCACCTTGTTTCTTTACGATGCGGGCTGGATGGGATTGAAAGTGTGGGAGTACTAGGATAGCCGGTTCTCTTATCAGGTAACGTAGCCAACATTTTTCCATGGACGTGATTTTCACGTTCGTGACCACTCGACTTGCCAATGGGCTGGTCGATAAAGAATCGCTTTGTATTTCTGTTGGATTGCTTAGATTCATCACAAATCTGGAAATATGAGCAAGAAGAAACTACTGGTGCTTACAGGCGGCGGCGACTGTCCCGGTCTGAATGCCGTGCTGCGGGGGATTGTAAAAAGGTCGCAGCAAAATCCCGAGTGGGAGGTGTACGGAAGCATTGAAGCCTACAATGGTGTGCTGAGCGACCCGCAGGAGATTGTCAGGCTGGATAATAAGGCCATCGCCGGCATCCACGTAAAGGGCGGCACTATCATAAAAACAACCAACAAAGGAGGGCCATTTACCTGGCCTGTGAAGCATGAAGACGGTACCTGGTCCAGTATTGATCGCTCTGATGACTTACTCAACCGCCTTGATGATTTAGGCATAACTGCGGTGATTAGTATAGGCGGGGATGGTTCGCAACGCATTTCGCAGAAGCTTTACGAGCGGGGCTTGGATATAGTGGGTGTGCCGAAAACAATTGACAATGATCTTTCGGGCACCGATTTTACTTTTGGTTTTCAAACAGCAGTGCAAATAGCCTCTGATTGCCTTGATAAGCTGGTGACCACTGCCGAAAGCCACCACCGGGTAATGATCATGGAGGTGATGGGTAGGGCAGCTGGATGGATTGCTCTCCACACAGCCATTTCCGGCGGGGCTGAGGTTTGCCTTATTCCAGAGATTCCCTATGATGTAGAGAAAATAAAGCAACGAATAGACCAGCGTTACCACAATGGAAAAGGTTTCGCCCATATTGTGATGGCCGAGGGTGCTAAGTCTATTGGAGGAGATGTGGTTGCCTCTAAAAGCAATGAGGTCGGGTATAAAAACGTCCGGTTGGGCGGGTGTGCTTATCGGCTTTCTCAGGAATTGAAAGATGCAGGGTGTGAGGCCGATATTCGGGAAACGGTATTGGGGCATATCCAAAGAGGAGGCGGCCCGATAGCCTTTGACAGGGTGCTTGCCTTGCAGTTTGGTGTGAAGGCATTTGAAATGGTGCTGGAGCGGAAGTTTGGCAGGATGGTGGCCTATCAGCACAACGATATCGTAGACGTGCCATTGCTGGAAGCTATTAGCACTTATAATTATGTTAACACGGATTCCTACCTGGTGAAAACGGCCAGAGGGTTAGGGATTTCTTTTGGAGATTAAGTTTGGATCAATCTGTATTTCTGGGGGGATTGATGTTTGGCATGGGTATTTTCTGCTTGCATAAAAAAGCAAAAGATCCAAGCCTAACCCGGCCGGGCGAGACGCATTGAACCAGTTTTGCTTTTTTATTGCCGCCTATTTGCTGAATCGAATAACACTCCTTTTGAGTTTTATCCCCCAAATTTTCCGCTTGATCCTTAAGTTTGCTTTCAATAGAATCTGTATCGCATTTAAAGTGGGAGCCTGGGCAAAAAAAAGCCAAACAACATTGTCTGGCTTTTCGAGGAAGTTAGGTTGATTAATAATAAACCGGGCATAAAGGATCTTTAGAAAGAGCCTTTATTAATACTCTATAGTTGATCATGATCTCGTGGGTTCCGTTGGTATACTGCCTTTGGCCCGAGGTAACCACGTCGTAGGCATAGCCAAGTCGAATGTTCTCATTCAAAACAAGCTGAGTAATCAACGTCATTGAGTCACCGCTGCGGTAGGAGAGGCCTGCGTAAACAATGTCTTCAAATATCACATTACAGTTAAGGTCGATACCCAACGGCAGATGATCCTGGTACCTGATCAGCACAGCAGGGAGAAGGTTGATGTTGTCGGTCAGGGGGAAAACCATTCCTCCCGTCAGATAAACATACCGAGGTGTTTTTGCTTTTGAGGCCACACCTTCATTTACATCATCTTCATACACGCTGTTCTTTACAATGTGAGGAATAGAAGCACCCAAGTACATTCTTTTGTTGTAGTAATATGCACCAGTCCCAAAGTTGGGGCTAAACTTTCGCCATGTTCCCTGTAAGTATACATCATTTTGATCCCTCAACCTTAGTAGATCAAAGTTCGATTTTCTGTCATTAAAGCCTCCCTGCAAGCCCATTGCCAGATAGCCACTAGCTAACTTAATTTTGTAAGCATAACTAGCATAAAAACCGTAGTCGGTATGAATACCCACCTGGTCTCTGGTTGCCGTTAGACCTACGCCGATCTGGTTACTAAACAAAGGTGTGTGCGCAGTGAACGTTTGGAATGATGGGGCACCATCAATATTGACCCACTGATCCCGGTGGATCACCGCAGCACTGAATTCGTTGGTACTTCCTGCGTAGGCAGGGTTAAGCACCATTCCGTTGTACATGTACTGCGAAATAACCGGGCGTTGCTGGGCGAACACTCCCCAGCTAGCCAACAACAACACGACGCAGAACGATAATCTAGTTACAATATTCATACTTCAAATTATCTTACGAGCTCAAGATAGCCAGAAAGTGGATCAGTTCCATCACCTTTGTCGACGAGATAGAAATAGGTACCCGCAGGTAGCAGCCTGCTTCCCGCTACTATTCCCTTGTTACTGACACCGTCAAAGTATACATCGGTGTTATCGTAACCATCGTTTTCCCATACAATAGCTCCAGCTCTGTTGAATATCTTCACATTGTTGTTAGGGAACTGATCGATACAATCCATGATGAAGAAATCGTTCAGTCCATCGCCGTTGGCCGACACACCATTGTAGATCACGATATCCGCCCCAATAGTGAATTCCTGTGTCGCAGTACATCCATTGCCGTCCCAAATGGTCACCGAATAGTCACCAAATGTTGCTTCAAACAGACCACCTTCAAAAGTAGTGTTACCAGTGGCTAAGTGAGTCCAAACGACGCTGTCCAGCTCTACAGGCTCAGGGAATACCAGCAGAGCAACCCCTGTTGGCACCAGACACTGCGAGTCTTGTACATCCACTACGAACTGTGGCTCTGTGCGGGCATCGCTGATTGATATTCTTGACTCTTCAGATACGCAACCTGTCAGAAGATCAGTAGCGATTACAATGTACTCCACCGTTTCACCTTCTCTTCCCAGTCCTTTAGGGTCGAAGCCGGTGTAGATGATTGTGTTAGTGTCCGTTGCTTCGTACCATTCGAACCTGTAGTTACCAATATTACCTTCCACGGTTGCCCTTGCCTCACCATTAGGTGCTGCGCAGCTTGTCATGTTGCTCACAAGTGTAAGGGTAGGATTCGATGGTGGAACAGTCTGATCAGTTACCTCCACGGTTTGGGTTGACTGGCAACCAGTCGTAGAGTTAGTTACCCGCAGGGTGTAAGGGCCTGCGGCCAAGTTGTTCACAATCGGGCCGTCAAAAATCTTAGCAGCTGGGTCAGCCAGACTTCCAATATACCATTCGAAAGTGTGACCAGTTACAGTGCCATTGGCGAGTGAAGCTGTCAATTCACCATTTGGTCTGTCTTGGTAGCAGATGGTCAGAGGTTGTGTCTCCTTGACAACAATGGCCGGAATGCTGGTGGCATCCTCAACCAAAACCTGTATGGGGGCAGTTGCACAAAGCGGATCCTGTCTGTTGAAAACCATCAAGGTGTATATCCCGCTATTTAAGCCTTCCCATGCCTGGCCCTCGTAGTCAAACACATCGAATGACGGAGGTACTTGTCCCGCATTCCATACAAATTTGTAATCGGATGAGGCCTTACCAAACGGTATGTTAATTAGGTTGGCTGCGACGACTCCATCAAACGGTGCAAGACACTTGTCGTTGCGGGTTGCAGTGATCGTGACTTCCAGCGGGTTGATTGACTCATCTGTGATACGGTACACTTTCGACTGACTGCACCCTGTAGTATTGTTGACAACTAGCACCGTATACTGGCCGGCGGCAATGTTCAACAATTGGGGGTTGTTTGCAACCAAAGGAGTTCCTGTAGCACTAGACCCTCTAAACCAGCTAAACGTATATGCACCAGTATCCTGAGATCCGTCAGCCGACACAGAAATGGCCCCATTCGGAATGGCAGGGTTACAGTTGGTCTGTAACACCATATCCACAAGGGAGATAACTGGCGGCACTGATTCATCCGGTACTTCCACTTCTACATATGACAACATAGCGCAGTTGGTGGTGTTATGAATAACTTCTATGAAATGCTGCCCTGCAGCAACACCAGTAAACGTTCCGTCGGTGGATGTTTGTATGGCCACTGCCCCATCAGCCGGATCTTGATCGTACAATGAATAAGTGTAGTCGGTCAATGAGCCTGGCGAGATTGCGCTAATTTCAATTGTGCCATCGGCTGGACTACAGTTGGTCATGGCCGTAATAACGATATCCGCTGAATCAATTTCTGCCATCCATGGTTCACTGGCTAAGTCAAATTCGGCTAGTGAATTACAACCTGTCAAAAGGTTCCTTACCGAGACGGTGTACAAGCCAGCTGTCAGGTTAGAAATTGTTGACGTAGTTGCGATGCTATTGGCTGCAACTGCCCCTGAGCCTGTGAACCATTCGAAAGTATAATTGGGGTTGGTATCATCATTTGAATTATCAACCGTTGCTGAAAGTATACCTGAAGGTGTTCCGCCAGTACAGCTTTGATCAGCAGCTACTTGATCAATCAAAATATCGGGATAAACGATGTCGGCATTATAAACGGGAAACTCTCCCGTTACCGACATGGTACATCCGGTTGTGATATGCTCCACCTGCACAGAATACAAGGTCCACAGAGTAGGGTCAAGCGATCCGCCCTCAAGATTACTGATCATATTTTCCGAGCCCCCGGCCGGAGTAATGCTGCCGTTAGGGCCCGACCACGTGAAGGTAAAGTTTGTCAGTAGATTGTTCACACCACCAACTGTATAGACAACTCCATTGAATGTCACTTCAGAAATTGTAACTGATCCATTAGGGTCACAGGTAGTTTGATGCACTACACTACTTGACGTGATCAATACATTTTCAGTCTCAGTTGGCACGTCGATATCCTGAGTGAGCACACATCCCGTACGGTTATTTGTAGCGGTGAGTGTATAAACCCCACTAGCCAGTCCGGTATAAGAGGCAGCATTGTTGCCGGTTGTTGAAGTTTCGACGATGGTGGTACCACCACTGTTTTTCAGTACCAATACATAGCCAGTTGCTTCAGGCGTTCCGTCAACTTCTGTTACAACAACGCTGATCTCGCCTACGCCGAAGGACGTATCGCAGCCTTTATCAGAGACTACTGACACCTGAGCCGCAGGGACGGTGCTGAAGTCTTCTATGGAGAACTTGATAAAGGCGGATTCACAACCGAGCGTGCTTTCAGCTTGCAGGTAGTATGTGCCCGGCGCAAGGCCTGTTCCTGTTGTTGTGAAGTAGTCATATGAAGGACTAGCAACTGCGCCCAACGCAATCGGTGCCCCAGTATTAGGAGATCCACTGTTGTCAGGATACAAGCTCCACGTGTAGTTAGAAAGTGTCGCACCAATGCCAGTCGACACAATGTCGTCGTCGTCTAATCTAAACGAACCATTCACACCAACGCACAGTGTTGAGTGAGTCAACTGTGAGGCAGGAAGCACGAATGAAGGAGCAGTAAGCTGCTCAAACACCTGAAAGGTTTCTACTGTTTCACAGCCTGAACCTGGCGTTTGCTCAATCATAACAGTGTAGAAACCTGCGGCCAGGTTGCTTGCGATGTAGGGGTCAGCGCTGCTACCAGAACCAGTAACCGTTGTTGATCCTGTGATGTTAGCCCCAGAGGTATTTTGCCCGCTATACCAAGTTAGAACGTAAGCCAAACCATCTGCTCCATTTGTTTCTGCAACAAACTGAATGCTTCCATTCTCAACATCGCAGCTTGTATCCGGGGTGATAGTTGACGAAGCGATTATTGGCAGCACTGTATCGTCATCAATGTCAATTGGATAGAAAGCTGAGGCACAAAGGAAGGTCTTGTGTGTTGCCACTACGTAGTAGCGACCGGCGGGCAATTGCACTGCCGCCAGGCTGGCGGTGGTCAATGTTCCAGGTACCTGAAGTGCAAACGACGAATTATACAACTGGAAGGTGTAGCTGGCATCAATCGCTGCGAGTCCATTAACTGTCGCATTGTCCGCAGGGTTGCCGGAGCTTGTTATTGTTACGAAGTCCGTCGTGCCGTTGAAGAAAACGGAGCCATTGTCTACATCACAAGACGTATCATCAGCGCTGCTTGCTTGCAGGGTGATTACAACCGGTACGTATTGAAGGTTGAAAGTGGCCGTAGCAGCGCAGTTCAAGCCGGTAGTCGTGTTGTCGGTTACCCTTACCCAATACTGTCCGTCCTCAACATTTGAGATGGTTGCAGTTTGGCCACCATTGCCCACTGCTACTGGGTTGACAACGCCAATCGAGCCTTTGTGCCATTGGTAGAGGTATGCCCCACCATCGTTGTTGCCAATAGTCACTGTTAAGCTACCGTCAAAGTTGGCAGGATCACAATATGTATTTGGTCGTACCTGGCTAATTGATGGCGTTGGCTTCACCGAAACGTCGTTAATAATTACCTGACGGAAGTTGGAATTACAACCCGAACCAGATGTGCTGGTGGCTTGCACGTAGTAGGTTCCGCTTGGTAAACTACTTACCACGTTTCCTGCGAAAGCATAGGTACCAGAAATGTCGGTAAAGGCATTATTGAAAAGTTTGAAAGTGTAGCCACCTGTACCATTCGATACATTGTTTAAAAATACATCATTCACGGTGATTGTTCCGTTTTGCGCTGGGTTACAATCCTGAGAATTGGTTTTCGTGATGTCGGCGGCACGAATGAGCACCTGGTTCGGGGTGTCTTTCACCTGAACGATCACCTGATCAGAGCATCCACGGCCAAGTCCATTGTTACCAA
>TARA_R110002012_G_scaffold281545_6_pt1 | contig 49272 bp, 47 predicted proteins | sample TARA_R110002012 | Tara Oceans TARA_R110002012 (sample SAMEA4396515) | marine metagenome | biome: Westerlies Biome; feature: [DCM] deep chlorophyll maximum layer (ENVO:01000326); material: water (ENVO:00002006), including particulate matter (ENVO:01000060) such as... | depth 40 m
AAAGGCCCCCGTCGGGTCAGCCCATTCTTTGTCCCAGGGGCGCTGATCAATCTCATTTCAGGGCAGGTTTCGATTCGCTATGGTTTTCGCGGGCCGAACCATTCGGTCGTCACAGCCTGTTCCACCGGTGCACATGCCATCGGAGATGCAAGCCGCCTGATCATGCACGGTGATGCGGAAGTCATGATTGCCGGCGGGGCTGAAGCCGCAATTTGCGAGATCGGCATCGCAGGATTCAACGCATGTAAGGCTCTGTCGACCAAGCGCGGCGACGATCCGAAGAAAGCCAGCCGCCCCTACGATGCGGACCGCGATGGTTTTGTGATGGGCGAGGGTGCTGGTATCGTTGTTTTGGAAGAGTATGAACATGCCAAGGCGCGCGGGGCTAAGATTTATGCCGAGGTTCTGGGCTATGGTCTGTCGGGCGATGCCTATCACATCACCGCGCCTGCCGAAGATGGCGACGGGGCAGAAAGATCGATGCGCAGTGCGCTGCGTGGCGCGGGGCTTGAGCCGAAAGATATTGATTACATTAACGCTCACGGCACCTCTACCATGGCAGATGTGATCGAACTGGCGGCTGTGGAGCGGATGCTTGGTGACGCTGTTGAGGGGGTCACGATGTCTTCGACTAAATCGGCGACGGGACACCTGTTAGGGGCGGCCGGTGCTATAGAAGCGATCTTTTCGATATTGGCGATCCGTGATCAGGTTGCCCCCCCTACGATCAACCTGGACAACCCCGCTGTCGATACCAAGATTGATCTTGCGCCCAACAAGAAAGTTGAACGCAAGATTGAGGTGGCGCTGAGCAACTCGTTCGGTTTCGGTGGTACCAACGCTAGTGTAATATTTGGGAAAGCTTCCTAATGTGGCGCCACATAGCGTCTAACGCGGTTACTTTTCTGATCGTAGCATTGTTCTTGCTGGGTGGCATTATCATGTGGGGCCGCGGGCAGTATGATGCTCCCGGCCCACTTACCCAAGCTATTTGTCTGCAGGTGGAACGCGGCTCGAACATGCGTACGGTTGGCGATAACCTCGCAGAGCAAGAAGCAGTCACTTCTGCTTCGATCTTTCGTATCGGTGCAGAGTACGAAAAAAAAACCCGTGCTCTTAAAGCCGGCAGCTTTCTGATCCAACCCGACGCATCCATGCAGGAGATCGTGGATACCGTAACTCGCGGGGGGGCCAGCACCTGTGGCACTGAGGTCGTTTACCGGATCGGGATAAACCGCTTAAGCACCCAAGTCCGCGAACTGGATCCCGCGACCAGCCGGTTTGTAGAGCGTGCCGAATTTACGCCGGGTGTGGATGAGGTGCCAGAAGTCTATACCCAAACCAAAGCCAAGGCCGACACGCGGTTTCGTATTGCGATGGCTGAAGGTGTGACAAGTTGGCAAGTGGTTGAAGGACTAAAAGCCATCGATATGCTAACCGGCACCGTATCAGCTGTACCAGCTGAGGGTATTCTGGCACCAGACAGCTATGAGGTTACTGAGGGCGAAGACCGTAATGAAGTGATTTCATTGATGATAACTTCGCAGGAAAAACGGTTGGCAGCGGCATGGGATGCTCGCGACCCGGGATTACCCGTGGAATCGCCGGAGGAACTGCTGATCCTCGCGTCGATTGTAGAAAAAGAGACCGGTGTACCTGAGGAGCGCGAACAGGTGGCTAGTGTTTTCGTGAACCGCCTGAACCAAGGTATGCGTCTTCAAACGGACCCCACGGTTATCTACGGCATCACAAAAGGCCAAGGAGTACTTGGGCGCGGTCTTAGGCGCAGTGAATTACGGGGCGAAACACCTTTTAACACCTATGTTATTCCCGGGCTACCGCCCGCACCAATCGCCAATCCCGGTCGCGCCAGTCTGATGGCTGCAGCACAGCCTGCTAAGGAGGATTTCGTATTTTTCGTTGCTGATGGTACCGGTGGCCATGCATTTGCGGTTACGTTGGAACAGCATAATGCCAACGTCGCGCGGTGGCGAAAGATCGAGTCTGAACGTGGTGCGGAAGCTGCGGGCAATGCCTCCACCGGGGGCAACTAGGAAGCATCAGCCGTGCCGATACTTAATGTTTTGTTAAGTATCGTAAGGGGTTGTAAGGTTTAGTTAACCTAATAATTCTTGACTTTGCGTACGTTCCAACGTACAAACCTAGGCATGCTAGACGAGATGGGCAAACGGCCCCGGATTAAATTCCGGTGGCCGTTTTTCGTTTGCGCTCGGTTTGGAACTTCCAAACGAGAGGTCAGAGCAACAATGACAATGATTACTCCGGAACAGGAGATTGCGACAAGCGAAGAGCATTTCCAAGCGCTTCAGACTGCAATCCGCGACCTGCGTCGTGAAATCGAGAGCCTGAGAGAACAGGCCAGATCCGGGGAGGACATAAATGAAACTGCGGCGTCGAAAGCACTGGGTAAAGCCAGCGGCATGGTGGCGACCTGCGTAAAGGTGGAGACCTATCTAAGTGACTGTAGAAACAGACAAGCAGGCATTGCCCGGGGCGGATATGCGCTCGACCTTGACCAGGCGCGGTCTGACATCGGGTGCAAGCTGGATCGGCTCCGCCGATGTTGCGGTGCAAGACCGGTTCTTAAGTGAGTTGGATGAGGGAGAGCTTATGGCTCTCCCTTTTTTGTTCGAGTTCTGGGCGATGCCGCATCAGTTGCCGCCCGAAGGTGATTGGCGATCGTGGGTTATCATGGGGGGGCGCGGTGCGGGCAAGACGCGCGCCGGTGCCGAATGGGTTCGCGCGCAGGTCGAAGGGGCGCGGCCCCTGGATGTCGGGCGCTGCCGGCGCGTGGCGTTGGTCGGTGAAACAATCGAGCAGGTGCGCGAAGTGATGATCTTTGGCGACAGCGGGATATTGGCGTGTTCGCCTGCGGACAGGCGGCCCGACTGGGAAGCGACGCGCAAGCGACTGGTCTGGCCCAATGGTGCCGTGGCGACGGTTCATACCGCGCATGACCCTGACGGGCTGCGGGGGCCGCAGTTTGATGCGGCCTGGGTGGACGAGCTGGCGAAGTGGAAGAAGGCTGAAGCGACGTGGGACCAGTTGCAGTTTGCATTGCGATTGGGCGACGACCCGCGCGTTTGTGTGACCACGACCCCGCGCAATGTTGGCGTGCTGAAAAAGCTACTGGCCACTCCGTCGACTAGGACCACCCATGCGCCAACGGAGGCCAATGCAGCGAATTTGGCGGCGTCCTTTCTTGATGAGGTACGGGCGCGCTATCGCGGGACACGTCTGGGCCGACAGGAGCTGGACGGGGTGTTGCTTGCGGATGCCGAGGGGGCATTGTGGACCTCGGAGAGTATCGAGGCGGGGCGGGTGCGCGAGGTACCTGCGTTGGATCGAATTGTTGTAGGTCTGGATCCTGCGACGACCGCTGGTGCGGGATCGGATGAATGCGGGATCGTTGTTGTGGGTGCGCAGAGTAACGGGCCGCCGCAAAACTGGCGGGCGGTCGTGTTGGCCGATTGCACGGTTCAGGGGGCGACCCCTTCGGGGTGGGCGCGCGCCGCGATCAGCGCGATGGAGCAGTACGGCGCAGACCGGTTGGTCGCAGAGGTTAATCAGGGTGGGCAGATGGTCGTTGAGGTCCTGCGGCAGGTCGATCCGATGGTACCGGTCAAATCCGTCCATGCCAGCCGTGGCAAGGTCGCACGGGCCGAGCCTGTGGCAGCACTTTATGAGCAGGGCCGTGTGGGCCATGTGGCGGGATTGGACGCGCTGGAAGACCAGATGTGCCGGATGACAGCTCGGGGCTATGAGGGAAGCGGGTCACCGGACCGCGTCGACGCGCTGGTATGGGCGCTGCACGAGCTGATGATTGAGCCTGCGGCGCGGTGGCGGATGCCAGGTGTGCGTGGGCTGTGAGGGGCACGTGTGGGGCATGGCGGCCCTTCGGGGAGAGTTTGTCGGGCAAAATGAATGGGATGTTGCGCGAGGGGCGTTCGGTGCGGTGGGGCGCTGTTAATGAAGTGATGGCATTTTGATGAAGCGGTCAATGAAGCAGGGGAGAGCGGTGAATGGTTTTTGATTTTCTGAAGCGGGGTGACGTCGAGCGCGTAGAGGAACAGAAAGCCTCGGCTACCGGCCCTGTCGTAGCATATCAGACGAGCGGTCGCGTCGCCTGGAGCCCGCGAGACACCGTCAGCCTCACACGGACCGGCTTTTGTAGCAATCCTGTGGGATTCCGCTCGGTTAAGCTGATTGCCGAGGCAGCGGCAGCGTTGCCGTTGGTATTGCAGGACGCGACGCAGCGGTTTGATACGCACCCGATGCTGTCTCTGGTGGCGCGACCTAATGGGGCGCAGGGGCGGGCGGAGTTGCTGGAGGCGTTATATGCGCAGCTGCTGCTGTCGGGGAATGGTTATGTCGAGGCCGTCGGCGACGAGAACGGACTGCCCGTTGAGCTGCATGTGTTGCGGTCGGACCGGATGTCGGTGGTTCCGGGGGCGGACGGATGGCCGGTGGCGTATGAATATGCCGTCGGCGGGCGCAAGCACCGGTTTGATGCCAGCGGTACTGTTGTGCCGGTGTGCCATATCAAGAATTTTCACCCTCAGGATGACCATTACGGGTTCAGCCCGATGCAGGCCGCTGCAATGGCGATGGATGTGCATAGCTCGGCCTCGCGGTGGAGCAAGGCGCTGTTGGACAACGCCGCACGGCCCTCGGGCGCGATTGTGTATCGGGGTGGGGAGGGGCAGGGAAAGCTGAGCGACGACCAGTATGACCGTCTTGTGACCGAGATGGAGAGCCATCACCAGGGCGCACGCAATGCCGGTCGGCCGATGTTATTGGAAGGCGGGCTTGACTGGAAACCGATGGGGTTTTCGCCATCGGATATGGAGTTTCATAAGACCAAGGAAGCGGCGGCGCGGGAGATCGCCCTGGCGTTCGGGGTGCCGCCGATGCTGTTGGGCATCGCAGGGGATGCAACCTACGCCAACTACCAAGAGGCTCACCGGGCGTTCTATCGGTTGACTGTGTTGCCGTTGGCCACGCGGGTGACGGCTTCGCTTGGGCATTGGTTGGCGGGGTTTTCCGGCGAATTAGTAACGTTGAAGCCAGACTTGGATCAGGTGCCGGCCTTGGCGCAGGAGCGAGATGCCCAGTGGGCAAGGGTATCAGGAGCAGCATTTTTGACGCAAGGCGAGAAGCGCAGTCTGTTGGGCATGCCTGCGGTGGCTGCGGATGAATGAGGATGGCGGTTTTGACAGGTTCGAATGCGCGCCGGGCCTGCGGTTGCAGGCTCATGAAAAAGTGAGCGAGATACACCATGAGAACCTTTTGCACCGGTTGGACAGATTGGAAGAAATGATGAAACGGCTGGAGCGACGCTTATGGTTGGCAGTTTATGGTGTTGTGGCGGTGATCTTGGCGCAAGCCATGCAGTCATTTCTGGAAGTTACACCGTAATATTTTGAAATAAAAGGAGAATGTCATGGACGGTGACATGATGAACCCCGGCTATCTGTCGGGGAACGGAGAAGGTTTGGCCCGCGCTGATGTCGGATTGGAACGCAAATTCGCACGGTTTGGTGAAAATATCAGTGTCAACGATAGCGCTGAAATCAGCGGGTATGCCAGCCTGTTCGGAAACCCTGATCAGGGCGGAGATGTGGTGTCGCTGGGGGCATATTCGGCGTCTCTCGAGGCTGCCAGCCAAGTGGGCCAGCGCATCAAAATGCTGTGGCAACACGATCCAAGCCAGCCGATCGGAGTGTGGGACGAGGTGCGCGAAGATGCGCGCGGGCTTTGGGTCAAGGGCCGCATCTTGGAAAGCGTGGCCAAGGGGAGAGAGGCGGCTGCCTTGATCGCGGCGGGTGCCATAGACGGATTGAGCATCGGCTATCGTACGGTTCGCGCTGCCAAGAACGACCAGGGCCTGCGCGTGTTAACCGAACTGGACCTGTGGGAGGTGTCACTGGTGACATTTCCAATGCTGCCGTCTGCGCGGGTATCAGCAAAGGCTGACGTTGCTGGGGTTGGGAGCTTGCTCCACGACATGGCAAACGCGTTCCAAGAGGCGCGCGACGTTCTGGCACGCTGAGACGGTATCAGAAACTTCGAACTTCAATCAAGGATAGATGAATGGATCAAATTGAAACCAAGACGGCGGGGGGCACCCCTGAGGCTGTGCAGGCAGTGCGCGAAGCCGTGACTGGATTTGCACAGGATTTCAAAGGTTTTCAGGCCGAGATTACGACAAAGTTGAAACAAACAGAAGAGCGAATGAATATGTTTGACCGGAAGATGACATTGCCCGCACGGACGCCATTGGCAGGGGTGGTCAACACGAGTGCACCCCATCAGAAAGCGATGAACGCTTATATCCGCAATGGCGATGACGATGGCTTGCGAGGGCTAGAGTTGGAAAGCAAGGCATTGTCATCAGCGGTCAATTCGGACGGGGGGTATCTGGTAGATCCGCAGACATCTGATCGGGTGAAATCGGTGTTGAATGCGACGGCGTCCATTCGGGCGATCGCCTCTGTGGTTCAGGTGGAAGCCACGTCTTATGATGTTTTGGTCGATCACGCTGATGTCGGCGCCGGTTGGGCGACCGAAAGCAGTTCCGTAGGCGAGACAAGTACACCTCAGATCGACCGCATCACCATACCGTTGCACGAGCTGAGTGCGTTGCCCAAAGCGTCGCAGCGGCTGCTGGATGATTCAGCTTTTGATATCGAAGCCTGGTTGGCAGGTAGAATTGCCGACAAGTTTTCGCGGGCTGAAGCTTCAGCGTTTATCCATGGTGACGGGGTCGACAAGCCCAAGGGGGTTCTGGCCCACAGCATGGTCGATAACGATGCGTGGATCTGGGGTAATCTGGGCTATGTTCCCACCGGGGTAGACGGCGAGGTGACGGCGGATTCCGTGGTCGATCTGGTTTATGCTCTTGGCGCGCAATATCGTTCCAACGCAAGTTTTGTCATGAGTTCGAAAACTGCGGGACGGGTTCGAAAGTTGAAGGATCTCGACGGGAGATTCTTGTGGTCGGATGGCTTGGCTCTTGGGGAGCCTGCGCGTTTGATGGGATATCCGGTGCTCGTTGCCGAAGACATGCCTGACGTCGCAATGAATTCATATTCGGTAGCGTTTGGAGATTTCGCAGCAGGATACACTGTTGCCGAACGTCCAGACCTGCGGATATTGCGCGATCCGTTCAGCGCTAAACCTCATGTGCTTTTCTACGCGACCAAGCGTGTCGGGGGCGACGTGAGTGACTTTGCCGCGATCAAACTTTTGAAATTCGGCACCGCGTAAAGCGAGGTTGAACACGGGGTCAGGGAAACCTGGCCCCGGCTCGGACGCGTGCCAAAGGTTAGGGTGCATTGTCTAGCTGCCCCCTCCGACCGAGCGATGCAGCCGGGGGCGTGTCCGGGTTCCAAAAGGGGCTGGGAAGAAGGGGTTGTTGGAGATCTCGATGATGTTGATCGAAGAGACCGGTGTGGCCGATACCACTCTGCCGGTAGACGTTTTCAAGGCCCATCTGCGGATGGGCAGTGGCTTTGGTACCGAGACTTTGCAGGATGAAGTATTGGTCAGCTTTCTGCGGGCCGCTATTGCGGCGGTTGAGGCGCGTACCGGCAAGGCTTTGATTAGACGTAAGTTTAGTTGGTCCTTGTCTTCATGGAGGGATGATTTGGCCCAACCCTTTCCTATTGCGCCGGTACATTCTGTCGACAGCGTAACGATGATAAGTTCGGATGGGGAGCAAACTGTCGTCGACGCACAGATGTATTGGTTGGACCGTGACAGGCATCGTCCGATGCTACGTACAACGAGCGCGGCACTGGCCACCATCCCTAGATTTGGGACGGTATCGATCACGTTCGAGGCCGGGATGGGTTCAGACTGGTCGCAAGTGCCAGCTGATTTGCAACAAGCGGTGTTTTTGCTATCGGCGCATTACTATGAATTTCGTCACGAGACCAATTTGAGCGACGGGTGCATGCCCTTCGGCGTCAGCAGTTTGATTGAACGATATCGGCCCATGCGTCTTGGAATGAGGGTTGGCGGATGAGCGTGCTTGAGATGAACCGACGGCTTGTTTTGGAAAAACCCGCACGTCAAGACGACGGAGCAGGTGGCTTTCAACAAAGTTGGGTGCCGGTAGGCGTAATATGGGCGCATGTCGCCGCTCGACGCGGTCGTGAAGCAGTTCAGGGTGGCGTGTCGGTCAGTCGGGTAGATTTTGTGGTTACGGTACGCGGTGCCCCGACAGGGAGTCCGGCCCGGCCTGTACCACAACAGCGCTTTCGCGATGGATCAAGGGTGTTTCACATCAAGTCTGTCGCAGAGCAGGATGCGCAGGGACGTTACCTGATCTGTCTTGCGAAAGAGGAGACAGCGGTATGAGCTTTGCCCTTTCCGCCCCTTTGCAACAGGCAGTTTACGCAGCCCTCAGGGATGATGCCGCTTTGGCGGAGCTTGTGGGGGCAGCAATTTTCGATGCTGCGCCCGCCGGTGAGCTCCCCCCCGTTTATGTTCAGTTGGGCGACGAAACGGTGCGCGATGCATCAGACGCGTCGGGAAATGGAGCGATACATTGGTTCAACATCGCCGTAGTGAGCGACGATCCAGGATTTGCGGCCGCCAAACGCGTTGCGGGAGCCGTCAGTGACGTGCTGAACGATGGTGAGCTGACGTTGAGCCGGGGCCAGCTGATCAGTCTCAGCTTTGAACGGGCGACTGCCAAAATGGTCGGAACTCAACGATTGCGGCGGGTAGATATGCGGTTCCGCGCGCGGGTGCAGGACGGTTAAACTGTGCGTTTTCAATATAATACAGGAGAATAGATATGGCCGTTCAAGCAGGCAAAGACCTATTGATCAAGGTAGATATGACGAGCGATGGTCAATTTGAGACCATCGCGGGGCTTCGGGCAACCCGGGTCAGTTTCAACGCCGAGCCGGTTGAAGTGACCTCATTGGATAGTGACGGGGGATGGCGCGAGCTTCTTGCCGGAGCGGGAGTAAGATCGGCTGCGATCAGCGGGTCCGGGGTATTTCGTGATGCCGGCACGGACGAAAGAGCACGCCAGCTATTTTTCGATGGGCTGACGCCGGATTTTCAGATTGTAATACCGAGCTTTGGGATCATTCAGGGACCGTTTCAAGTCACCTCAATTGATTATGGCGGCGCGTTAAATGGTGAAGCGACCTATGAGCTGAGCCTACAATCCGCTGGTCAGCTCAACTTTACCCCAGACATGGCTGAACCGGAGGTTTGAGCTGATGGTTAATAAATGGCGGGGGGATGTAGCTTTGGTGATCGATGGGCGACAACACGTCGCTCGGCTGACGCTCGGGGCATTAGTGGAACTGGAAGATGCGTTGGAAGAACCTTCGCTAGTGGCTTTGGTAGAGCGGTTTGAAGCTAACCGCTTTTCAAGCCGCGACGTCCTTTGCTTGCTTATGGCCGGTTTGCGCGCAGGCGGTTCGGACTTAACCGAAGCATCCTTGGCCCAAGCCTCAATAGAAGGCGGACCGATGGCTGCCGCTCGTGCTGCCGCCGAACTTTTGGCCCGCGCTTTCGCCGTCCCAGCATGACCACCGACAAAGGGATCGACTGGCCTTTGCTGATGCGCGCGGGGCTAAACGGCTTGGGGATGGCACCGGATGCATTCTGGCAACTGACCCCAGCGGAACTGCAACTGATGATAGGCCCCAACCATACACGAGCACCGCTGTTGAATGATGGTCTGGCGGAACTGATGGCGGCCTATCCGGACACGACGAAAGGGAATTTCGATGCAGGATGAAGAAGCCTTCGACACGTTGGGAATTGGTGCGGAGAAGCTCAACGACACGCTGGAAGATACAAGTTTGCTGGTGGCAGGGTTCGACCGCGAGTTAGGCCGTATGCGTTCGGCATTAGGTGCCACTGGAAAAGATATCAACACACTTGAAAAAGGTTTGAGCCGTGGCTTGCGAAAGGCCTTTGAAGGGGTGGCTTTCGACGGGCGGAACTTGTCCGACGCGCTGGCTTCTGTCGCAAAGTCATTGGCCAATACGACGTTCAATGCAGCGATGAAACCAGTAAGCGATCAATTTGGAGGACTGGTCAGCCAGGGCGTGGGGGCATTGGTGCAGGGCATTTTGCCTTTCGCTAATGGAGCACCGTTTTCCCAAGGAAGGGTAATGCCTTTCGCTCAGGGTGGGATTGTCAGCACCGCAACAGGCTTTGGAATGCGCGGGGGGATGGGGCTCATGGGGGAAGCGGGGCCAGAAGCGATCATGCCTTTGGCGCGTGGCCCGGACGGTAAATTAGGTGTGAGAGGCGGCGGCAGTGGGGCCACAACGGTTATCATGAATATCTCGACACCGGATGTGCAGGGATTCCAGCGTAGTCAAAGTCAGATCGCAGCGCAGATGAGCCGTGCGCTATCCAACGGCAATCGCAATCGATAAAAAGGAATGTACCGTTGAATTTTCATGATGTCAGATTTCCGCCAAGCCTTAGCTTTGGAGCGCTCGGAGGGCCTCACCGCCGCACCGATGTAGTGACGCTTGCGAATGGGTTTGAAGAACGTAACACGCCTTGGGCTCACTCTCGCCGTATATACGACGCCGGCTTGGGGATGAGATCTATTGACGATGTACAGGCTATCGCTGCCTTTTTCGAAGCGCGGTATGGCCAGATGTATGGATTTCGCTGGAAGGATTGGGCGGATTTTAAGTCCTGTCGGTCGTCGGACGGTGTTGCTTTCGAGGATCAGATTTTAGGCGTAGGCGATGGCTCGCGAAGTGAATATCAATTGGTAAAGGCCTATCGTTCTGGTGGGCACAGCTATGCGCGACCTGTCACCAAACCGGTCGAGGGCACTGTGCGGGTAGGAATCGCGCAGGATGAGCTGCAAGAAGGGGTGGATTATGAGGTGGATACGTCCACGGGTATGGTCCAGTTTGCCCATGCTCCGGACCCCGATATGCCAGTGTTTGCAGGGTACGAATTTGACGTGCCGGTGCGGTTTGATACCGACCGCATCTTGGTCAGTGTGGCGAGCTTTCAAGCTGGGCAAGTGCCGAATATCCCAGTGATCGAGGTGCGAATATGACTGGCCGAATGGATGATGGTCTGGCCGCACACTTAAAGTTGGGTCTTACGACCCTTTGCCACGCATGGGCCATCCGCCGACGCGATGGGGCTGAACTGACATTTACTGATCATGATGCTCCGCTCAGCTTTGACGGAGTGGAGTTTCGCCCCGACAGGGGGTTAAACGTGCGCTCCTTGTCCCAGACCTCCGGGTTATCGGTGAATAATACAGAAGCCATGGGAGCGCTAAGCCACTCTGCCATACGCGAAGACGAGATCGAACAGGGACGATTTGATGGTGCCGAGGTGTCGTGTTGGCGGGTGAACTGGGCCGACGTCGCCCAACGTATTTTAATTTTTCGTGGAACGGTCGGGGAAATTCAGCGGGCAGGGGGCGTGTTTCGCGCCGAGCTGCGCGGATTGACCGAAGCACTGAACCGGCCAATGGGTCGCATATATCAAAAACCATGCACAGCTGTATTGGGCGATAAAACATGTGGGTTTGACGTGGCGACTGCTGGTTACACCCAGCTTGCCACGGTCCAAACACATAAAAATAACCGCGTATTCCGCTGGGATGGTTTGCCGGGTTTTGACGTTGGGTGGTTCACACGTGGCAGGGTCGATGTGATCGAGGGGCCAGCCAAGGGGCTGTGGGGAACAATTAAGCATGACCGCATTATTGACGGGCAGCGCGAGATCGAATTATGGGAACCAATGCGGGGCGAAATTGAACAAGGTATCGGGCTTCGTTTAAGTGCAGGGTGCGACAAACGAATGACGACATGCCGCCTGAAGTTCAATAACCTTCTGAACTTTCAAGGATTTCCAGATATTCCTAACGAGGATTGGATGATGGCTACCCCCCAGCCTTCGGGTAGCAACACAGGAGGGTCAATGCGATGACGCGCCATCGAGATCAAATTGTGAGAGCGGCTAGAAGTTGGATTGGTACGCCATACGTCCACCAAAGTGCGACCAAAGATGCGGGGTGTGATTGCTTGGGTCTGTTGCGCGGCATCTGGCGCGAGGTTCTGGGCGCTGAGCCTGAAATGATCCCCGCCTATTCGATGGACTGGTCTGAACCGCAGGGCGAGGAGAGGTTGTGGCAGGCAGCACGAAGGCACCTGCGTCCCAAGAGTATGAATACTGAAGATTTGGGCGACGTACTGCTGTTTCGCATGCGCAGCGGTTCCGTGGCAAAACATCTGGGCGTGGCTTCGCGGATTGGGACATCTGCGGGGTTCATCCACGCTTATAGTGGTCACGGAGTAGTAGAGAGCCCGCTAGGTGTCTCTTGGCGACGCAGGCTTGTTGCACGTTTCGAATTCCCAATGGAGGCGATCTGATGGCGACTATACTATTATCAGCAGCGGGTGCAGCGGTCGGAGGCTCCGTTGGGGGAACAGTCGCTGGGTTGTCTTCTGTCGCGGTAGGCCGAGCTTTTGGTGCTACTCTAGGCCGCGTGATGGATCAACGATTGCTGGGGCAAGGTGCGCAAGCGGTAGAAACCGGCAAGGTAGATCGTTTTCGGCTGACCCAGGCCGGAGAAGGCTCCCCAATCCCTCAGCTTTATGGTCGTATGCGTATTGGCGGTCAGGTAATTTGGGCGTCGGACTTCGCCGAGACGACAACGGTTTTGGGCGGCGGAAGCAAAGGGGCACCAGCAACGCCGCGAACGACCGAGTATTCATACACTTTAAGCGTGGCAATTGCGCTGTGTGAAGGTGAGATCACAGGTATCAGTCGTATTTGGGCGGATGGCGTGGTGGTAGCGGAACGTGATCTGAATATGAGCGTCTACCATGGTACGGGTGATCAACTGCCCGATCCGACCATTTCGGCCATAGAGGGTGCCGACAATGTGCCCGCCTATAGGGGAACTGCCTACGTGGTGATGGAAAACCTTGCATTGGGTCAGTTTGGCAATCGGTTACCGCAGTTTTCCTTTGAGGTTATGCGCCCAGAGTCCGCCAACGATGTTGAAGCGGTGGAAAGCGTTACGCACGGGGTCAATGGGGTCGCCTTGATCCCCGGGACAGGTGAATATGCTTTGGCGACAACGCCGGTGCATTACGCAGATCAAACCGGTGCCCGTTGGAGCGCAAATGTAACGACCCCAGCCGGAAAAACTGACTTTGCGGCATCGTTGGATGATCTTACTGAAGAGTTACCCGCGCTCAAGGCAGCATCATTAGTGGTATCGTGGTTTGGTGACGACTTGCGATGTGGTCGGTGCAACGTACGCCCAAAGGTTGAGAATTCTATAATAGAGGCGGAAAATATGCCTTGGCAGGTATCTGCCCTTACACGAACTGAGGCAGAGGTCATTGCTCGTGAGCAGGATCGCCCGGTTTACGGGGGTACGCCAACCGATGCCTCGGTGATCGAGGCTATCCAAGCGATGACCACAGCAGGAAAAGCGGTGATGTTTTACCCGTTTGTTCTTATGGATCAGCTGGATAACAACACGTTACTTGATCCCTACAGTGACGCAACATCGCAACCAAAGTTGCCGTGGCGTGGCCGGATCACACTGTCTAAGGCACCGGGAATAGCAGGTAGCCCAGATGGTACATCAGTAGCTGACGATGAAGTAGCCACCTTTTTCGGGTCAGTTACTGCGACTGATTTCGATGTCACGTCAGGGCAGGTGCACTACTCGGGTTCCGATGAATGGACGTTCTCAAGGTTTATACTGCACTATGCCGCGGTTTGCGCGGCCGCTGGTGGGGTGGATGCGTTCTGTATCGGTACCGAGATGCGCGGCTTGACGCAAATCCGTGGTGCAGACGGTGGATTTCCTGCAGTTTCGGCCTTGCGATCGCTGGCCGCTGAAGCGCGGACATTGTTGGGGAGCGCCACCAAGATCAGCTATGCGGCGGACTGGTCCGAATATTTTGGGTATCAACCGCAAGACGGAAGCAACGACCGGTATTTCCATCTCGACCCTTTGTGGGCTGATGCCAATATCGATTTTATCGGCATCGATAACTACATGCCGGTTTCCGATTGGCGCGATGGTCACGATCATTTGGATGCTCAGACGTGGGATGCGATCTATAACCTAGATTATTTGCAATCCAACATCGAGGGAGGCGAGGGATTTGATTGGTTCTATCATTCGTCCGAAGCGCGAGCCGCACAAATACGCACCCCAATAACTGACGATGAGGCGGGTGAGGCGTGGATATATAGATATAAAGATATCCGCAGCTGGTGGGCGTCTGCACACCATGAACGCATCAACGGGCAAAGATCGGTAAATCAAACCGCATGGGTACCTGAATCAAAGCCGATCTGGTTTACCGAATATGGATGTGCCGCGATCGACAAAGGTACCAACCAGCCAAATAAGTTTCTAGATCTCAAAAGTTCGGAAAGCAGCTTTCCGCGCTATTCGATCGGCGCACGCGATGAACTGATTCAAATGCAATATTTACGAGCTTTCAACGACTATTGGAAAGATGCCACCCACAATCCTCTCTCAGAAGAATATGGCGCTCCGATGATTGACATGTCCCGCGCATTTGTCTGGGCTTGGGATGCACGCCCCTATCCCTACTTTCCCAATAACAACACATTGTGGAGCGACGGGTTGAATTATGCGCGAGGACATTGGCTAAATGGGCGCAGCTCCTCGTACCCGCTCGCGTCGCTGGTGGGGCAAATCTGTCGCGATGCCGGGGTTGTGGCTTATGATACGTCGCGTCTTTATGGGTATGTTCGCGGATACGTCGTCGATCAAATCAGCGACGCTCGCGCTAGTCTTCAACCGTTGATGGTAAGATATGGCTTCGACGCGGTAGAGCGCGATGGCTGCCTTATGTTCGTAATGCGTGACAGGCCGGGTACTGTTCGGCTTGATCCCGATACACTGGCCGTCAGCACGGAATTGGACGGTACCACTGAACAAACGCGCGAGGCGGACGCCGAAATCGCAGGTCGTGTACGGCTGCGGTTTGTGCAAGCGGACGGAGATTTTGACGTCATCGCAGAAGAAACAGTGTTAGCGGATGACGCGACGCACTCGGTTGTGGCTTCCGAACTCAACATGTCCTTGACCCGCACCGAAGGCCACCAGGTACTGGAGCGGTGGTTGGCAGAAGCCCGTGTGTCACGCGAAACCATCCGTCTGGCCTTGCCACCGTCGCAGATGGATGTGGGTGCCGGAGATGTGGTCGAGCTGCCTGCCGACGATGGTGAGCGCGATGGCCTGTACCGGATCGACCGGGTAGAGCTGGGTGAGATGCAGATTATCGAGGCGGTACGGATTGAGCCGACGATCTATGAAATGGCACCATTCGACGATGAACTGGCCAAGGTGCAGCCCTTTTCCGCGCCTGTTCCGGTCACCGCAGTGTTTCTTGATCTGCCACTATTGCGAGGTGACGAAACCCCTTATGCCCCATATATCGCCGCCACGGCACAACCTTGGCCGGGAAGTGTTGCCTTATATCAGGCAGGCGGGGAGTCAAATTTTCGGTTAAATACCATTCTGCCTATTCGTGCGACGATGGGAATAACCGAAACTGAGCTTGCCGCTGCGCGACCGGGAGTATTCGATTACGGAGACGGACTTCAAGTTAGGTTGCACAGTGGTCAACTGGAAAGCGTCGACGAGACTGCGTTAATGAATGGAATGAATCTGGCCGCTATCGGTGATGGGTCAGCGGACCAGTGGGAAGTTTTTCAATTTGAATGGGCAGAATTGGTAGCAGAGAATACTTATCGGCTTACAAAAAGGCTGAGAGGCCAGGTTGGAACAGATGCATTGATCCCACCCGTATGGCCCCGAGGGTCTCGCTTTGTTCTACTCAACGATATGCCTGCACAGATAGCGTCAAGCCCCAACCTACGTCAGGTCAATCAGCAGTATCGCATAGGGCCTGCAACACGTTCATATGACGATCCTTCTTATATCCAGCATAGTGCGGCTTTTGAGGGAAATGGTTTGCGTCCCCTACGCCCCTGTCATTTGCAGGCCCGTGTGGAGACTGAAGACGTGATTTTCAACTGGATACGGCGCACAAGGGTGGGGGGCGATAGTTGGGACAGTTTTGAAGTACCTTTGGCAGAAGAGAATGAACAATATAGCGTCCGGCTTCTGCAAGATGGGAAAATTTTCCGTGAGGCCATTACTACAGATCCTGTTTGGCGCTATGATGCGCAGACGCGATTGATAGACGGGGTAATGGGGGCTTTCGCTTTGAGTGTTGCTCAGATTTCAGCAAGTTATGGAGCAGGGCCCGCCGCGCAAATCAGCGTAGCTCTCTGAAACTGCACGGGGTGGTTCTATGGAAAAACGATTACTTAAAAAATTGTCAACAATCGTCGGATGTTTGCATTTGGTTCTCTTGGCATAAATGCTATATTGGATGGGCAAAGAAGGAAGTTGTTATGGCCGTACCCCACGTAAACATCGCCTCGGTTGATCCGGTTTGGGATCAAATTTTAACTGAAGCCCAACAAGCGGTTCAAGATGAACCGCTGATCGGGGGGTTCGTCCACGCCTGTATTCTGCACCATAAGTCCATTGAAAAAGCCCTTTGTTATAGGATTGCAGCAAAGCTTGCGTCCAATGAGATGTCGATGATGGTGATCCATGAGATGGTGGAGGAAGCGTTTGCGAACGACCCAGATCTAATCAAAGCCGCGCGCGCCGATCTTGTTGCGATTTATGAACGCGACCCTGCATGCCACCGTTTGCTCCAACCGATCTTGTACTTCAAAGGCTATCAAGCGGTACAAGCCTATCGTGTAGGGCATCATTTGTGGAAAAAGGGCAAACGTGACTTGGCATATTTTGTCCAAATGCGGGTAAGTGAGATTTTCGGTGTAGACATTCACCCGGCCGCGACATTGGGCAAGGGTATCATGATCGACCACGCCCATTCAGTGGTCATCGGTGAGACTGCCGTGGTGGGGGATAATGTGTCGATGCTTCATTCTGTTACCCTGGGCGGCACCGGTAAAGAAGAGCAAGACCGTCATCCGAAAATCGGCAATGGGGTCTTGATTGGGGCCGGCGCTAAGGTTCTCGGTAATATCACGATCGGCCACTGTAGCAGGATTGCTGCTGGCTCTGTTGTTTTGCAGGATGTTCCCCCCTGTAAAACCGTAGCGGGTATTCCCGCGCGTGTAGTAGGTGAGGCTGGCTGCGATCAACCTTCGGTGTTGATGGATCATATGCTTGGACCGCAAGATCTTTGAGAGGCCGGGCTGATTAGACAAGTGGTTAGATCATTCACGTAGGGTGACGTTGAATGAGACATTATTAATGACGGGACGATTAAGAGAATAGTTGTCCGCATGAGAAAACTGCTCTTATGCGGCTTGAACGCCGGGGGGCGTCTGCCCCCCGGCCCCCCTGAGGATATAGAGCCATTTGGAAGCGGGTTAGGCGAGCATTGTCATTGGGTTTTCCAAATTGTCTTTGATCGCCGTCAGCAACTGTGCGCCAAGGGCACCGTCGATAACACGGTGGTCGACGGACAACGTGACCGACATCACAGTCGCAACGGTCAATTCACCATCTTTGCCTACGACGGGCTTTTTCACACCCGCGCCGACCGCAAGGATCGCGCCATGCGGAGGGTTGATGACGGCGTCAAAGTTATCAACGCCAAACATACCGAGATTCGAGATCGCAAAACTGCCGCCCTGATATTCATGCGGTGCCAGTTTGCGGTCCCGTGCGCGGGCAGCAAGGTCTTTCATTTCGGCGGATAGGGCCGACAGCGACTTCATCTCTGAATCTTTAAGGACCGGCGTGAACAGTCCCCCTTCAATAGCTACCGCCACCGCAACGTCGGAGGGTTTAAGCTTGAGGATACGGTCTCCGGCCCAAACAGCGTTGGCGTCAGGGACAGATTGCAGCGCTAGCGCACTCGCTTTGATGATGAAATCGTTAACCGAAAGTTTAACACCACGGGCTTCAAGTTGCTTGTTCAAATCCGCGCGGAACTTCATCAAAGCATCAAGCTGAATGTCGCGGCGCAGGTAGAAGTGCGGGATGGATTGTTTGGCTTCGGTTAGGCGTGCGGCAATGGTTTTGCGCATCCCATTGAGCGTCAATTCTTCGAAATCGCGCCCCTCGTATATCTTCATGACGGTTTCGGCCGACGGGCCAGAAGCGGGGGCTGCTTTGGCTACCGGTGCCGAAGGGGCCGACTGGGCTGCTGCAGCTTTGGGGGCGTCCGATTTGGACAGGCCTTCGACGTCTGCTTTTATGATCCGGCCATGCGGGCCGGAGCCCGAAACTTGCGTCAGATCCAAGCCTTTGTTTGCTGCGATCCGGCGGGCCAGGGGAGTTGCGAAGACCCGCTTGCCATCGCTACCGGAAGGCGCTGCGGATGAAGCGGCAGGCGTTGCATCCGTTGCGCCGCGCCCATAGCCCGTTGCCGGAGCGGTTTTATCAGATGCTTCCGCCGGAGCCGCGTTCGATGGCTGCTCGGCCTTTGCAGTTGACGACATGCTGATATCATCGGCGCTTTCGCCTTCTTCCAACAGCACAGCAATTGGCGTGTTGACCTTCACCCCTTCGGTACCGTCAGCGATCAAGATCTTGCCAATGGTGCCTTCGTCGACAGCTTCGAATTCCATCGTGGCCTTGTCGGTTTCGATCTCGCACATGATGTCACCCGAGGACACGGTGTCGCCCTCTTTGACCAGCCATTTGGCCAATGTGCCTTCTTCCATCGTAGGGCTGAGGGCGGGCATGAGGATTTCTGTTGGCATTTTGACCGCTCCTTATTTGTATGTGACTTGCTTGACGGCCGCGATCACATCATCTGTGGTCAGAAGCGCCAGTTTTTCAAGGTTTGCGGCGTAGGGCATGGGCACGTCCTTGCCGGTGCAATTGATCACGGGCGCATCCAGATAATCGAACGCTTCTTGCATGATCACGCTCGAGATATAACTGCCGACAGACCCTTGCGGCCAGCCTTCCTCGACTGTGACGCATCGGTTGGTCTTCATCACCGATTTGATGATGCTGGCCGTATCCATCGGACGCAGGGTGCGCAGATCTATGACTTCGGCCTCGATACCTTCTTCAGCCAACTTATCGGCCGCTTGCAGTGCATAGGTCATGCCGATGCCGAAGCTGACGATGGTGACATCCGATCCTTCGCGCCAGATGCGGGCCTTGCCGAACGGAACAGTGTAATCTTCGACATCAGGAACGTCGAAGGACTTGCCATACATGATCTCGTTCTCGAGAAAGACGACAGGGTTCGGGTCGCGGATGGCAGTTTTCATCAGACCTTTGGCGTCGGAGGCGGAGTAGGGCATCACGACCTTAAGGCCGGGGATCTGCATATACCAAGCAGCATAATCCTGGCTGTGTTGCGCGCCGACGCGGGCGGCAGCACCGTTTGGCCCGCGGAACACCATCGGTGCTCCCATTTGGCCACCGGACATGTAAAGCGTTTTGGCCGCCGAATTCAGGATGTGGTCGATCGCCTGCATGGCAAAGTTCCACGTCATGAATTCCACAATCGGACGCAAGCCACCGAACGCCGCACCGACACCGATACCGGCAAAGCCATGTTCGGTGATGGGGGTGTCAATAATGCGTTTGCTACCGAACTCATCCAGCAGACCCTGCGAGATCTTATACGCCCCCTGATATTCGGCAACTTCTTCGCCCATCAGGAACACGTCTTCGTCGCGGCGCATTTCCTCGGCCATGGCATCGCGCAAGGCTTCGCGCACGGTTTGCTGTTTCAGCTTTGTGCCTTCTGGCCAATCTGGGGTCATGTCCGTTTCGGGCGCTGCGGGTGCTTTGACCTTGGCGGGTGCGGCGGCGTCGGTTTCGTCTTTGGCCGGCTCGGATGCTGCGGGCGCGGCGCTTGACGCGCTATCGATGGCAGAGGCGTCTTCGCCTTCTTCCAACAGCACGGCGATCGGGGTGTTCACTTTCACGCCTTCGGTGCCGGCGGCGATTAGGATCTTGCCGATCGTGCCTTCGTCAACAGCCTCGAACTCCATCGTGGCCTTGTCGGTTTCGATCTCGGCCATGATATCACCAGAGGAAACGGTATCGCCTTCCTTGACGAGCCATTTGGCCAGCGTGCCTTCTTCCATGGTCGGGCTGAGGGCGGGCATGAGAATTTCGGTAGCCATTTCTTATGCCTCCTGTGGGACTTCGGTTGCGTAGATATCTGTCCAAAGCTCTTCGGCCGCCGGTTCGGGGCTTTCCTTGGCAAATTCAGCGCTGTCGTTGACGATTTTCTTGATCTCTTTGTCGATGGCCTTGAGGTCATCTTCGGTCGCGTGCTTGTTCTCTAGCAAGATGTTGCGGACCTGTTCGATCGGATCGCGTTCATCGCGCATCTTCTGGACCTCTTCGCGGGTCCGGTATTTTGCGGGATCCGACATGGAGTGGCCGCGATAGCGATATGTCTTGATCTCGAGAATATAGGGGCCGTCGCCCGAGCGGCAGTGCTTGACCGCGCGTTCGCCTGCATCTTTGACCGCAAGCACATCCATGCCGTCGACCGCTTCGCCGGGAATGCCAAACGCTTTGCCACGCTCCCAGATCTCGGCGCTCGAGGTGGATCGCTGCTGAGACGTGCCCATGGCGTATTGGTTGTTTTCGATCACGAAAATCACAGGCAGCTTCCAAAGCGCTGCCATGTTAAAGGTTTCATAGACCTGACCCTGATTGGCCGCACCGTCGCCGAAGTAGGTAAAGGTGACGTTGTCATTGCCCTTGTACTTGTCCGCAAAAGCGATGCCTGCGCCCAGCGGTACGTTCGCACCAACAATGCCGTGGCCCCCGTAAAACTTCTTCTCTTTCGAGAACATGTGCATGGAGCCGCCCTTACCGCGGGAATAGCCACCTTCGCGGCCGGTCAACTCGGCCATGACGCCATCGGGGTTCATTCCACAGGCCAGCATATGGCCGTGATCACGGTAGGTGGTTATGCGGCTGTCGCCTTCTTTCGCGGATGCTTCGAGCCCGACAACCACAGCTTCCTGTCCGATGTAGAGATGGCAGAAACCGCCGATCAATCCCATACCGTAAAGCTGGCCTGCTTTCTCTTCAAACCGTCGGATCAGCAACATGTCTCGATAGTAGGCCTTTAGCTCTTCAGCACTGGCATTCGTCTTCTTGGTCGGTTTCTGGGCAGCCATGGGGCAATTCCTCCGTACAGTTGTCCCGCGCACGCGCAAAATAGTTTAGCGTTAAACTATCTCTTATCGGATTCGAGCCGTGAAGGCGAGAGGCTTTTAGCCAAGCACATATTTGCCTAGTGTTTCTGTTGAGAATGCAGATGGCAACCACCAATGTATCGGGGTTGGAGTATCTTAGCGAATAACGATCTCATCTGAGCGGATCATGCCCAAAACCTTTCGGGTCTGCTCATCCAGCAGGTCGAGATCAAGGTAGTCGTCTGACAAACGAGAAGTCAGGTTCTCCATCCGGGCGACGTCGGTTTTCACTTGTGCTAATTGTACGCGCAAGTCTTGCCCTTCCGCGACTATTTCTGCCCGGCGAAACAAGCCGAAGTTGCCCTGAATCGCCGCAAAGGCAAAATACAGGCTTAACGCAAAGGCGATGGCGAAAAATAAAAGTGTGCCGAAAGCCGGCTTTGCGCTGCGTTTCATATTTGTCTGCCTCATGTCGCCTTTTGGTGGGCGTATGCCCACTATGCCACAGGTGATTCGCAAAGGGAATCCCTATGCGGTGCGATCGGCAAAAATCTGTTCGATTGTCACAAAACGCGCAATCGCACACTTCGTTCGCAATTCTTAGCGATTAAGGGCGGCAACCCCGGGCAGGGTTTTGCCCTCCATCCATTCCAGAAAAGCACCCCCGGCAGTGGAGATATAGGTAAAGTCGTCGGCCACACCGGCTTGATTCAAGGCTGCTACGGTGTCGCCGCCCCCAGCTACTGAAATCAAAGCACCGTCACGGGTAAGACGCGCAGCGGTTTTCGCCGCTGCCAAGGTTGCTGTGTCAAAAGGCGGAATTTCAAAAGCGCCAAGCGGCCCGTTCCAGATCAACGTCTTTAACCCGGCTAGGGCTGTCTCGATTAAGGCAACCGAGTTTGGACCGGCGTCCAAAACCATCTGATCAGCGTCCAGCACGGTTTCTGACCCTAGCTCTATGACTTCATGAGCCGTACCAGCCGCAAATTCACGGGCGACCAACCCGTCGACGGGGAGTAAAATTCGGCAGCCTGCTTTATCGGCCTGCGTCATAATTTCCTTGGCAGTTTCGAAAAAATCCGGTTCCAACAGCGATTTGCCCAAGTCGGCACCCATAGCACCCAAGAAGGTGTTGGCCATGCCGCCGCCGATAACCAGCAGATCTAGGCGGCTCACCAAATTCTCAAGCAGCTCTATCTTGGTTGAAACCTTGGCCCCACCGACCACTGCGCCAACCGGGCGCTCGGGCCGCGAGAGGGCCGCTTCAAGCGCGGACAGTTCCGCCTGCATAAGGCGACCCGCACAGCACGGCAAAAGCCGCGCGAGAGCCTCCGTCGATGCATGAGCGCGGTGGGCCGCAGAAAACGCATCGTTGCAATACACATCACCCAAGTTTGCCAATCGGCGCGCAAAGTCGGGATCATTGTCTGTTTCCCCAGGGTAAAACCGAATGTTTTCCAACAGCAGTACGTCGGCGGCGTTGATTTCTTCTGTCCCAGTCTCCGCGCCTTCTAGGGTTTCTACCAATATCACTTTGCGGTTCAATGCGGCCTCGAGCGCTGGTTGAACGACACGTAAGCTCAGGTCCTGCACCCTTTTTCCGTCAGGGCGACCGAAATGTGCCAGCAAGATGGGTTTGCCGCCTTTATCAAGAATGTCGTGCAATGTCGGCACGATACGCCGAATACGGGTGTCATCAGTCACGCGACCATTTTCAACCGGAACGTTGATATCTACGCGCACCAAAACCCGCTTGCCGCGAAGGTCCATGTCATCCAGAGTTTTCCAGCCCATCTTATCCCTCATCCATTGTCGCAGTTGCGCCGTGTTTTGCCGTTATCGCCGCCGGGGTCAATGCACCTTGGCAATCGTGCGAACACGCCCTAGTTAAATGCCAACGAAATTTTTGCAGGAGAACGACATGGCTGAGATCAAAGATCCAGAAAATACGATTCTAATGGAACTCAAAGGCGGGACAGTTACGATCCAATTGCTGCCCGACATCGCGCCCAAGCACGTGGAGCGGATGAAAGAGCTGGCGCGTGCTGGCAAGTATGACAACGTAGCGTTCCACCGTGTAATCGATGGTTTCATGGCGCAGACCGGCGATGTGGCGAATGGCAACATGGAAAGTAACTTTAATCTGCGTGCGGCGGGTACCGGTGGGTCCGACCTTCCCAATGTGCCTGCAGAGTTTTCCAAGGTGCCGCATGCACGTGGCAGCATTGGCGCTGCGCGTTCGGCAAACCCCGACAGCGCAAACAGCCAATTCTTCATCAACTTCAAGGATAATGATTTCCTGAACGGCCAGTATACGGTCTATGGGCAAGTCATTTCTGGGATGGAACATGTTGACGCGATCACCCGTGGTGAACCGGCGGCGAATCCCGATCGTATGATCAGCGTTAAGGTTGCTGCGGATGCGTAACCTCATTGCAGCGGGAATGGCGTCTGTGATGATAGCCGGTACAGCATTGGCAGACGGGTTGGAAATCACCGTGGACGGAGAAGCCCAAGGCGTCATCAAGATTGATCTGGCCGAGGACGTTGCGCCGAAACACGCAGAGCGTTTGAAGACTCTGGCCGAATCCGGGGCCTATGACGGCGTTGTCTTTCACCGCGTGATTGACGGTTTCATGGCACAGACGGGGGATGTCGAATTCGGTAAAACCGGCGAAAACATCAGTAAGGCAGGCATGGGTGGTTCTGATCTGCCTGATTTGCCCGCAGAGTTCTCTGATATTGCGTTCGATCGTGGTGTCGTCGGCATGGCGCGAAGCCAAAGCCCTGATTCTGCGAATTCGCAGTTCTTCATCATGTTCGACAAAGGATATTTCCTAAACGGGCAATACACCGTTGTCGGTAAGGTCACCGAAGGTATGGACGTTCTGGATGCCATCAAACGCGGTACCGGTGGTAACGGGGCAGTTGCTGGAACGCCGGATCGTATGGTCAGCGTCAAGGTAACTGACTGATCGAAGGCTTCGCGGGGCAGGCAGCGTTATAGCGTCTGCCCTCAGCCACCCTAACTTGGGCAACAAAAAAAGGGCGTCGCTGTAAAGCAGACGCCCCTTGTAATTTGACCTTAGGTTGATGAAACTTCAGGAGGCCGGATTTGGCTTTTGTGCAGGCGCTGACTTCGCACCTGGGGTCAAAGGGTCGTCCTGGCGCTGGACCGAACCTTCGAAATGGGCCCCGGATTCGATTGCGATCGTCTTGTGGATGATGTCGCCTTCGACACGGGCCGTTGACGTCAGGCGGACTTTCAAGCCACGTACGCGTCCGACGATACGACCGTTTATGACAACATCATCGGCCACCACTTCGCCCTTGATTGTTGCCGTTTCACCGATGGTCAGAAGGTGGGCGCGAATGTCGCCTTCAACCGTACCTTCTACCTGGATATCACCAGTGGTTTTCAGATTGCCCGTGATATGCAGGTCTGACGACAAAATCGACGCAGGAGGCTTTGCCTTGGGAGTGCTTGCCTTGAAATCGCTCTGCTTTGGTGCAGAAGGCGAGGAAGACGCCGAAGAAACAACCGTGCTGGACGTGTCTGAGTCAGACTTGGGTGCGGGATCGTTGATTTTGCTTTTAGAAAACATCGTTTGCAGCCTTGATAAAGATCATGGGATTTACAGCCTTGCCACCAACACGGACTTCATAATGCAGATGGACACCGGTAACCCGTCCTGATGCCCCCATATCACCAATAAGCTGTCCGCGCGATACCCTTTGGCCAACTTTAACACGCAATTTTGACATATGCGCATATCGGGTCTCAACACCGAAGTCATGTTGAATCTTAACCAGACGGCCATAACCTGACGACCAGCCTGAATGGGTGACTACGCCATCGGCAGTCGCATAAAGTGGGGTGCCCGAGCTAGCAGCGAAATCAACGCCTTTGTGCATCCGTCTGCCGCCGGTCTTGGGATCGCGCCGAAAGCCGAACTGGCTAGTGAAGCGAAAGGCCGATTTTACAGGTGTCGCGAACGGTGCCTTTTGTGCGGCAATACGGTAAAGGTTCAGCCGGTCCATCTGGTTCAGCAGGCGATTGGCCCGCAAGGTATCAGCAGTCGGCGGTTCACCCCGGGTAGAAAAGCTAAGCGGCATCAGCGGTCCGCCTTGGCCAGAATATCCCCGCCGAACGGTTTCAAGCATGCGATCCGTTGGCATGCCGGCACTACGGAACATCTTGTCCAGTGGGGCGACTGACACAGTCATCGCTTCTTCCAGCTGACGGAATATCGCGTCATTTTGATCTTTCATCGATGCCAGCTTTTGCGCCAGCTCATCGGCCTGAATTAGTGCGTCTTGGGCATCAACGACGACCTGATCCCGCTCAGCTGCCGTGCGTGCCAGCGCCTCAGCTAAAAGCGAAATAGGGGCTGATGACGTTGTGATTTTTGCGGTTCCCACACCGTTGTCCTCGGCCGCATTTTCGAGGGTCGCCACCTGCGTGCGCGCTTCCTCGCGATCTTTCATCGTATCGCGTAAGGTGCTCTGGATCACTTCTATACCAGTTTCCAGCTCTCTGCGGCGGGTTTCTGATTGAAGTAATTCAGATTGCATGACCGAAATCTGCTTAAGTGCAGCGTTGAAACGTTCCTGTGCGGCGACCGCTTCTTCGGCGCGACCATTACGCTGAGCCGACAAATCGTTAAGACGGGCCTGATATGTGCTTTGATCCCGTTTCGCCTGTGCGCGAAAGTTGCCCGAACCAATGCTGTCCATCAAGATGATTGCGGTCGCCACGATTGCCCAGGCAACCAACAGGGCAGAGCCGGTGAAAGCAACCAACTGAGTGATCGGACGAAGGCGGATGAATCGGGTATCGGTATCGGATTTTAGAAAAACGCGGCGTTCGGGAAACAATGTTTCGAGAGCAGAGTGAATTTTAATTGCCAGTCTTGTCCGCACGCCAGATATCCTTGTCCCGTACTTCAACACCGCATTGATCCCCCAACCAAAACGTTGTTTTTCATCTGACGTGCTTAGCCAGTGGTATCTGATCGGGCAACCCTTCAGACCTATTCGCAGTCGGATATCCTGAAATTAAATCATAATTTGGCAAAAAACCGCCCATTCAAGCGCTTAATAAGGAGAATTCACACTTTCTCAGTTAACGGCCAATAGAAATCTGGGGGTATGCCAGCTTCGGCACGTTTCTCTTCGTTGAACGGTGGCTTCAATACGCCGTGGAAATACTTGCGGACGAGGCCGTGAAAAGCTTCCTTCGGATCAAGCTCATGACGACCGCATAAAAAGTGAAACCATTTTGATCCATAGGCCACATGCGCTACCTCTTCTGCATAGATCGTTTCAAGCGCTTCAACGGCCTGATTGGCTTTTGCGCGCTTGAAAACCTCGATCATATTGGGGGTCACGTCCAACCCTCGCGCCTCTAGCACCATGGGCACAACCGCAAGACGCCCCATGAAATCATCCGCTGTGTCTTCTGCGGCGCGCCACATACCCGCATGCGCCGGCAAAGCCCCGTAATGGCTGCCCAATGCTTCAAGACAATCGCACATCAGGTTGAAATGCTTTGATTCTTCGTCAGCGGCCTTAACCCAATCATCGTAAAATCCCATCGTCATTTTCACATCGGTAAAACGCGCGATGATATCCCAATGCAGATCGACTGCGTTTAGCTCGATATGCGCTACGGCATGCAGCAGGGCAATACGCCCTTCGGGTGAACCGGGCTTGCGGTGTGGTACGTCGCGCGGCGAAAGAAGCTCAGGGCGGGCGGGTCGTGCCGGTTTGAGCGGCGGTGCGCATACGCCGATTTCAGGAGTTTCACCGTCGTGCCGCGCCGCTTGCCATTCGGCGGCGAACTTGCGCGACAGTGCCGCTTTCTCGCGGCCATCCGCTGTGCGCAGCACCGCTACGGCCATTTCCGCAAGCGCAATCACAACGTGCGCACCGCGTTAAGAACCTCTTGGACATGTCCGGCCACCTTCACCTTGCGCCAAATGCGTGCAATGTTGCCTTGCGCATCTATCAGGAAAGTCGCCCGTTCGATGCCCATCATCTTTTTGCCGTACATGTTTTTTTCGACCCAGACGTCATAAGCCTGCGTTACCGCCCCGTCGACATCAGCCAGCAATGGCACTGTGAGATCATGCTTGGCGGCGAAACGGTCGTGCTTAGCAAGAGTATCGCGTGAAATACCGAACACCTCTGTGCCAGCTTGTCTGAAAGACGGTAAATCTGCGGAAAATTCGATCGCTTCCGTGGTGCAGCCGGGTGTGTCGTCGCGAGGGTAAAAATATAGGACCACGATTTTGCCCCGCAGGTCAGAAAGCGATATTTCGCCGCCCCCTGTAACCGGCATTGTAAAATCTGGCGCTGGTTGGGAAATATCTGGCATGGGTCACTTTCTTATGTGGTCTGCGCTTAAGTGTTGGAAGCCCTTGGCTGCCCTGTCATACTAGACAGGCTTGGCATAACTTAAAGCCCTAGCGGCCCCAGAAGCGGAAGAAGATGTCAGACGACACCTCAAGACGAAAGTACCGTAAACGCCAACGGCTGTGGCAAGCGACGAAATGGTCTTTGCTGACGATCGTCGTAATTGTTGCAGCGCTGGCCGGGACGGCCATTTACATGATCCGCAGCCCCATCGTCGTCCCCAAATGGCTTGAGACGCGGATTGAAGAACGCCTAGCCCGCGATCTGCCCATGACGCGCATCAAATTTGGGGAAATGGTGCTGATTGTCGATGAAGGGTGGCGCCCACGCGTCCGGCTACAAAACGTGGTGGTATCCAACCCCGCCGGAGCGGAATTTGTCGCTTTCAGAGAGGTGCGCGCCAGTTTCTCTATGCGTGGGTTGATTGAGGGAAGTATTCAACCGCGCGATATTTCGTTGTCGGGCGTGGTGGCAAACCTGCGACGTGACAGCGACGGCCGGGTCGCGCTAAGCGCAAGCGCCGGTCAGGCACCGGTCGAGCGTCGTGCGGCGACGATGCCGCAACTTATCGGGCAGTTGGATGCCGCTTTCGACACCCCCGCATTAAGCCGCTTACGCTCGATCGAGCTGCGCGCGCTGACACTGCGTTATAGCGATTTGCGCGCAGGCCGGGCGTGGACTGTGGACGGAGGTCGGCTTTTACTAGACCGTGAAGGGAAAACACTCCGGATCTCTGCCGAGCTGGCCGTACTGGCGGGCGGGGCGAATGTGACGACGCTTTCGGCCAATTACACCAGTCAGATAGGTGATACTGCGTCGCAGTTTGGTGTGTCCTTTGAGGGAGTCGCATCCGAAGATATCGCCGTTCAAAGCCCTGCCTTTGCTTGGCTCAAGGTTTTGCGCGCCCCTATTTCGGGATCGGTGCGCAGTGGCCTGGATGAAGACGGCAGCTTTGAACCATTGAATGCAACGCTACAGATCGGGGCCGGGGTCGTTCAGCCCAATCCAAGCGCGACACCTATTCCGTTCGATGGGGTCCGCAGCTACTTTAGGTATCTGCCAGATGAAAAATTGTTGAGATTTGACGATCTTTCGGTGCAGAGCCAATGGGTGACCGGGCGTATCCAAGGCGATGCGACGCTGGGTATCGACGACGTGGGCAAGCTTGGCAATTTGGTCGCGCAGGTTCGTCTGCGAGATATTGTCGCCAACCCGGCAGGTATTTATGCCGACCCGATTTCCATTGCTGGCGCAGATGTAGATGCGAGGATATCATTTAATCCTTTCCATCTGTCGTTGGGACGAATGGATATAACGGATGCCGGAACGACCCTGAATATTTCGGGAGACCTGAGGGCAGGCGAAGCCGGATGGCAAGTGGCGGTTGATGCCGGTCTGAACGCCATATCGCCGGAACGGCTGCTTGAACTATGGCCGCAAAATGCGAAAATCAAAACGCGCAAATGGGTAGCCGAGAATGTCTACAAGGGCAGCCTCAACAACGTGAAAATGGCATTTCGGCTTGATCCTGAGCAAGAGCCCGTAGTCTACCTTGGTTTCGATTTCCAACGTGCCGAAGTGCGGTTTTTGCGCAGTATGCCGAACCTTACCAATGGTCGAGGCCATGCCAGCCTGTTGGAGAACCGTTTTGTCGTAAGCGTTGACGAAGCGCAGCTTACACCGCCTGAGGGGGATCCTATCCAAATCAGCGGATCTTCTTTCATCATGCCAGATGTGACGGTCAAAGACGGCCCGCCAGGTATCGTGCGTTTGAACGGTAGTACTAAAGTAACGTCGGTCTTGTCGATGTTAAATCTTCCACCGCTCAGGGTGATGGATAAAGCAAACCTGCCGGTGGCGATCGCCGACGCTACGGCCAATCTTACTGGCACGCTGGCGTTTCCGATGAAAAAGGGGTCGGACCCCAAGCTGACCATCTTTGACTTTACCGGCGATATTCAGGACGTACACAGCGATGTTTTGGTAAAAGGGCGCAGTTTGCGGGCGAAAAAAATGTCTGTCAGGGCATCCAACGATAATATCACCATCAACGGCCAAGGCACGATCGATGGGGTGGGGTTTGATGGAAGTTGGTCGCAACCCTTGGGTAAGCCAGGGGCAAGCAGCACCGTGCGTGCCGATGTTGTGCTGGATCAAAATACGCTGGATACATTCAAAGTGACGCTTCCTGCCGGAACTGTATCGGGGCAGGGAAATGCACGTTTCAGTCTGGATCTTGCAAAGGGCAGAGCGCCACTGTTTGCGATCGATTCCGACCTTAAGGGAGTACGGTTATCGGTGCCGCAAATCGGATGGGTAAAGCCCGCAGCTGTCGTGGGAAAGCTTACCGCTTCCGGCACGTTGGGACCGGTTCCTCAGGTCGGAAAGCTTGAGATATCAGGTGCCGGATTAAATGCAAAAGGCGGCGTTGACCTGGCGGGGGACGGATCGTTGGATAAGGTCCACTTCAACAGGTTGAAGGTTGGCAATTGGATGGACATTGCCGTCGAGCTGATTGGAAAAGGCGCGGGCAGGCCGGTCCAGATCGTGGTGCGCGACGGATCAATCGACATGCGACAGGCGCAATTTGGAAAAACCAAACCTAGCGGCATTGCGGGGCCGCCGATGTTGCTGAACCTTGATCGGCTGCAAATCACCGACAAGATCGCGTTAACCAAGATGAAGGGCTCGTTTGATTTGGCCCGCGGGCTTGATGGCCGTTTCACCGCCGAACTTAACCAAGGTACGGTAGTGTCGGGCCGCGTCGTTCCGCAAAACGGGCGCAGTGCAATCCAGATACAATCCAGCGACGCCGGGGGAGTGCTGCGGTCTGCCAATATGGTCCGGCAAGTTATGGGCGGTAATCTTTCATTGACCCTGCTGCCTGTAGGGACGGGTGGGGCCTTTGACGGTCGTGCGGAAATGACCGATGTACGGATCAAGAACGCGCCGACCATCGCCGCGCTGGTAAATGCTGTTTCGGTTGTTGGGTTGATCAACGAACTGAATGGTGACGGAATTTATTTTGACGCAGTTGAGGCCGATTTCCGAATGACGCCCAACCGTGTGACACTTACCCAAGCCAGCGCCACCGGTGCATCATTAGGCATTTCGATGGATGGTGTTTTCAGCACCGATACCGGACGCATGGCGCTTCAGGGGGTAATTTCACCGGTGTATATGTTGAATGGTATTGCAAGCTTTATGACCCGCAAAGGCGAAGGGCTGGTTGGCTTTAATTATTCCATCGGTGGGACTACCCAGAAACCTTCGGTTTCCGTCAACCCGCTTTCGGCGCTGGCTCCGGGATTTTTGCGTGACATCTTCCGTGCCCCGCCTCCGAAACTACCCGAGGTCGAAGGCGATACCCGATCTACGCTGCCTCCCTCTGATACAAAGACGCAAATACCAGTTGTTCCGCGCTTTGAGGGACGCTAAGCGGCGGGTATGAAACTAAGTGATTTTGATTTTGATTTGCCTGAAACGCTGATCGCGACACGGCCTGCAGTGCCACGTACCTCAGCCCGTTTACTGGTTGCCGATGGCCCTGTGCTGCATGATAAGCATGTCACTGACCTGACCGATTGGTTGCGTCCGGGCGATCGTTTGGTGCTCAATGACACGCGGGTCATTCCGGCACGACTGAACGGACAGCGCTTTCGGCAAAGTGCCCAGGGGCCCGTTCAGGCCCGGATCGAGGCTACCCTGTTGGAACCTCGTAGTAACGGAACTTGGGCGGCGCTTATAAAGCCGCTTAAAAAATTAAAGCTGGGTGAAGAAGTCGTGTTCAGCGACGACCTGCGCGCCACGCTTGAGCATATCGAAGACGGGCAGGGGCACTTGCGGTTCAACCATATAGGTGACGCGTTTGACGCGGCATTAAACGCCGCCGGTGCCATGCCGCTGCCGCCCTACATCGCAGCAAAACGTCCCGCTGATGAACGCGATCTGATTGATTACCAAACCGTGTTTGCGCGAAATAGCGGCGCTGTAGCCGCCCCTACGGCATCATTACATTTCGACGACGTCCTGTTGGCGCGACTGGCTGATATTGGGGTGAGCTTTACCCATGTGACCTTGCACGTGGGTGCAGGGACTTTTCTGCCTGTAAAGGTGGACAACGTGGCTGACCATAAGATGCACAGCGAATGGGGACAGGTAAGCGCGACCGCCGCTGCAGAAATCGCAGCGACGAAACAGGCAGGCGGGCGTGTCATCCCCGTGGGCACGACAGCCTTGCGCCTGATCGAAACCGCTGCCCGGGGTGGCACGATAAAACCTTGGGAAGGAGATACGGATATCTTCATCACCCCCGGTTTTTCCTTCAAGGTGACTGACGCGCTGATGACAAACTTCCATTTGCCCAAATCCACGCTGATGATGTTGGTCGCGGCATTGATGGGACAAGAGGCTATCAAGACGCTTTATGCGCACGCTATCCAATCGAAGTATCGGTTCTTTTCTTATGGCGATGCCTCCTTGTTGATCCCTCAGGCGCGAAAACTCGCCTGATTGTCGTTCATGGGAGTGACAGTCTCTTGGAAGACCGTCAGTAGAGGCCAGACGGCGTTAAAGGATTCGAGATATGTTTAAGGTGTTTACCAGCTCATGGGCGCTCTTGCTCGGCATGGGTCTGCTAATGGTTGGTAATGGCATGCAAGGCACGCTGCTAGGTATCCGTGGCAGTATCGAATCTTTCTCGACATTTAACATGTCTATCGTGATGTCGGCATATTTCGTCGGGTTTCTTGGGGGGTCGCGTATTGCGCCCGGTATGATCCGACGGGTTGGCCACGTGCGGGTTTTTGCGGCACTTGCGTCGATGATTTCGGCTGTGATGATCCTTTATCCGACGTTTCCCAACGTGGCGGTCTGGACGCTTGGCCGCGTATTGATCGGCTTTTGTTTCTCTGCCGTCTACGTAACCGCAGAAAGCTGGCTAAACAACGCGGCCACAAACGAGAACCGTGGGCAAACCCTGTCAGTTTACATGATCGTGCAAACCTTTGGCATCGTGATAGCGCAGGCGCTGTTGTTGACGGCAGATCCTTCCGGCTTTGTGCTTTTCGTTATTCCGTCGGTTTTGGTCAGCTTGGCGGTAACGCCGATCTTGCTGTCGATTAGCCCGACACCTGCGTTTGACACGGCCAAACCGATGAGCCTGCGCGAGCTCGCAAGCTTTTCACCGCTGGGCTGCGTCGGCATGTTCTTGCTGGGGGGCGTCTTTTCGGCACAGTTCGGAATGGCTTCCGTTTACGGTGCCGAAGCAGGGTTGAGCATTGCCCAGATCTCAATTTTCGTCGCGACGTTTTTTGTCGGTTCGGTGGTTCTGCAATATCCAATCGGGTGGATTTCAGACCGGATGGACCGCCGTCTGCTGATCGTCATTACGGCAATCGTCGGGGCGGCCGGGTCGTTCGTGGGGATGATGCTAGGGCACGTATATCCAATCTTGCTTGTCGCATCTTTTGTCGTCGGGGGGATGTCCAACCCATTGTATTCCTTGCTAATCGCGCACACGAATGACTTTCTTGAGCATGAAGACATGGCTGCGGCTTCCGGCGGAATGATCTTTATTAACGGATTGGGCGCAATCATGGGCCCCATAATCACCGGTTGGATGATGGGTACTAGACTGGGCCCTGGGGGGTTTTATCTGTTCACGGCCGTTTTGTTCGTCGTGCTGGCCATATACGCGTCATATCGTGCGACAGTACGTCCTGCAGTCCCAGCGACGGAGACCGGCGAATTCGTCCCGATTTATGCCGCTGCGACGACTGTTGCGGTGGAGCTTGCGCAAGAATACGCCATCGAAAGTGACCAAAGTAGCGAAAATGCTTAATAATGTGGGGTTTATGACCGTTTCGTTATAATTTTTGTTTGTTTAAAACCCGGTTTATGGCGTTAGTAATAAGTAAGATAAAGTTAAAGTAAGGAGCCTACGATGAAAAATCCGGAGGACATACTAAATTTCTGGTTGGATGAGACCGGCCCAAGTGGCTGGTACGCCGTCGATGACGCGCTGGACCAATCTATTCGGGATCAATTTTTGCCAAACTGGGAAGCAGCACGCGAAGGCAAATTTTCGTTGTGGCTAACCTATCCCTCTGGCGCACTGGCGTATATCATTCTTACCGACCAATTCTCGCGGAATATGTTTCGCGGACAGGGGCGGGCGTTTTCGACGGATCGCGCCGCATTGGCGGTGGCAAAATCGTCAATTCAGAAGCGTTGGGATATCAAGATCGACCCACCTGCGCGGCAATTCTTTTATTTACCACTTATGCATTCCGAAAACCTAATTGATCAGGATCGTTGTGTGCGTCTTATGTGTGAACGTATGCCAGACAGCGCCAGTAATTTGTTGCATGCGCGTGCGCACCGACAAGTGATCCGTGATTTTGGCCGCTTTCCATATCGTAACGCGGCGCTTGAAAGAATGCCAACGGCGGTCGAACAGGCTTATGTCGAAAATGGCGGTTATCGGACAACGCTGGATGCGCTTCAAGAACGCTCCAAAGTCGCATGATGATACACTCTAGGGGAACAAATCTCGCGGTTGCTGACATGATTTATATAGTTTACCACTAAACTATATTTGATCCCCCACGCTGCGAGGTTTTTCTAATGGCTGCCAAATCCTTTGATCTAATTGTGATCGGTTCTGGCCCGGGGGGGTATGTTGCTGCTATTCGCGGTGCTCAGCTAGGATTATCCGTCGCCATCATTGAACGTGAAAATCTGGGCGGAATCTGTTTGAATTGGGGGTGCATCCCAACCAAGGCGCTGTTGCGCTCGTCCGAGGTGTTTCACCTGATGCACCGAGCCGCGGAATTCGGCCTCAAGGCAGATAACATTGGGTACGAGCTTGACGAGGTCGTAAAGCGGTCGCGCAAAGTCGCGGCGCAATTGTCGGGCGGCATTGGCCATCTGATGAAGAAAAACAAGATTACCGTCGTCATGGGGACCGCCAAACTGGCTGGCAAGGGTAAGGTTAGCGTCAAGACCGATAAGGGCTCCGAAGAACTGGCAGCAAAGAATATTGTGCTGGCAACGGGTGCGCGTGCCCGTAATCTTCCGGGGTTGGAAGCCGATGGTAAACGGGTCTGGATGTATAGAGACGCGTTGAAGCCGCCGCATATGCCCAAAAAACTGCTGGTAATCGGATCTGGTGCGATCGGGATCGAATTCGCCAGCTTTTACAATACCTTGGGGGCCGAAACTACTGTTGTGGAAGTGATGGACCGTATTTTGCCGGTTGAAGATGAAGAGATCAGCAAGTTTGCGAAAAAACAGTTTGAAAAGCAAGGTATGACGATCTTGCAGAAGGCTGTAGTCAAACAACTTGACCGTTCCGACGCCAAGGTGACTGCGCACATAGAAATCGGCGGCAAGGTGCAAAAGCAAGATTTTGATACGGTGATTTCCGCAGTCGGTATCGTCGGCAACGTCGAGGATCTGGGGCTTGAGGAGCTGGGGGTCAATATTGACCGCACCCATGTAGTGACAGACAAATACTGCCGCACCGGTGTCGATGGGCTCTATGCCATCGGAGATGTTGCCGGTGCCCCGTGGCTGGCGCACAAAGCGTCACACGAAGGTGTCATGGTAGCCGAGATGATCGCGGGCCAGGATGTACATCCGATAAAGCCTGAAAGTATTGCCGGCTGTACCTATTGTTACCCCCAAGTGGCATCGGTTGGCTACACCGAGGCAAAGGCCAAGGAACTGGGATACGAAGTGAAAATCGGTCGTTTCCCGTTTATCGGAAACGGTAAAGCTATCGCACTTGGCGAATCCGAAGGGATGGTCAAAACAGTTTTCGATGCAAAAACCGGGGAGCTTCTCGGCGCGCATATGATCGGTGCTGAAGTGACCGAACTGATCCAAGGTTATGTCGTCGGGCGTCAGTTAGAAACCACCGAAGAAGACCTCATGAACACCGTCTTCCCACACCCGACCTTATCGGAAATGATGCACGAATCCGTACTCGACGCATACGGTCGCGTTATCCACATGTAGCCTATAAAGCACCGCAGGTTTGTTCTTGGTAACGGCTACAAGCCCTGCGGCCAAAGCTACTTTTGCATCTGTGGACTACCCGACTTATCACGTTTTGCGGCGCGAACCTCCGATCAATTTGCGTGTTCTTGCTGCGTTCTCATTTTTTCATTGGAGAATCCCTATCGCGACCTTATGTACATAACCTTAACGGGGGTCCGATATGGCTGAGCTAAAGAACATCGAAGTCCGCGGTGCGCGCGAACACAATCTGAAAAACATTGATGTGGATATACCACGCGATCAGCTAGTGGTTATCACTGGCCTATCAGGCTCTGGTAAATCAAGTTTGGCCTTTGACACGATATATGCCGAAGGTCAGCGGCGCTATGTTGAATCTCTTAGCGCCTATGCCCGGCAGTTTCTTGACATGATGCAGAAACCCGATGTCGATCATATAAGCGGCCTCTCGCCTGCGATTTCGATCGAACAAAAGACCACGTCGAAAAATCCGCGCTCAACTGTCGGCACCGTGACAGAGATCTACGACTACATGCGTCTGCTTTTTGCCCGTGTTGGTACGCCTTACTCTCCGGCCACTGGCAAGCCTATCGAGGCACAGCAGGTGCAGGACATGGTTGACCGGATCATGGCGATGGAGGAGGGCACGCGGGCTTATTTACTTGCGCCTATCGTACGGGATCGTAAGGGCGAGTACCGCAAGGAGTTTCTGGAGCTGCGCAAGCAGGGTTTCCAGCGCGTCAAAGTCAATGGTGAATTCCATGAACTGGATGAGCCACCGGCATTGGACAAGAAGTATCGCCATAATATCGACGTGGTTGTGGACCGGATCGTGGTTCGCGAGGGGCTCGAAACCCGACTGGCCGATTCCCTACGTACCGCACTGGATTTGGCGGACGGCATAGCCATACTTGAAACCGCACCGGGCGAAGGTGAACCCGAACGGCACACTTTCAGTGAAAAGTTCGCTTGCCCTGTCAGCGGTTTCACCATCCCCGAGATCGAGCCACGCTTGTTCTCTTTCAACGCGCCTTTTGGTGCGTGTCCGTCCTGTGACGGGTTGGGCAAAGAGCTGTTTTTTGATGAACGTCTGGTGGTACCCGATCAAAACTTAAAGGTTTACGATGGTGCACTGGCCCCGTGGCGCAAAGGAAAATCGCCTTACTTCAAGCAAACAATCGAAGCGATCGCGAAACATTTTAAGTTCAGCGAAACTACTAAATGGAAAGACCTTCCCGAAAAGGTACAGCAGATCTTTCTTTATGGCTCCGGCAAGGAAGAGATCAAGTTTCGCTATGACGAGGGCGGTCGTGTTTACGAGGTCAGCCGGGTTTTCGAAGGCGTAATTCCGAACATGGAACGGCGTTATCGAGAGACCGATAGCAACTGGGTGCGCGAAGAATTCGAGCGTTATCAGAACAATCGCCCGTGCGGCACCTGTGATGGCTATCGTCTTCGCCCCGAGGCGCTCGCGGTCAAGATCGGGCCTGCCGATGGTGCACCCGATCAATTGCGCCATGCAGGTCAAGTTGTGCAAATGTCGATCCGCGAGGCGTTCGATTGGTGCAACACAGTCCCCAATCATCTGACAGCCCAGAAGAACGAGATCGCCCGCGCCATTCTCAAGGAAATTCGCGAACGGTTGGGCTTTTTGAATAACGTGGGGTTGGAGTATCTTACGCTCGCCCGTTCAAGCGGTACGCTAAGCGGGGGCGAAAGCCAGCGTATTCGTCTGGCGTCTCAGATAGGCTCCGGGCTGACTGGCGTCCTCTATGTACTTGATGAACCCTCAATTGGCCTTCACCAGCGTGACAATGACCGTCTATTGCAGACGCTCAAGAACCTGCGCGATCAGGGTAACACTGTGATCGTGGTGGAACATGATGAAGAAGCGATCCGAGAAGCGGATTATGTCTTCGATATCGGGCCGGGCGCAGGTGTGCATGGCGGCCAGGTCGTCAGTCACGGCACCCCCGAACAGGTTGCCAATGACCCGGCATCGCTGACCGGGCAATACCTGACGGGCAAACGCAAAATCGCCGTGCCGACCAAGCGGCGCAAAGGCAACAAAAAAGCGATCAAAGTTGTCAAAGCCACTGGTAACAATCTAAAAGATGTTACCGTCAGCTTTCCACTGGGGCAATTCGTCTGTGTTACCGGCGTGTCCGGTGGTGGTAAATCTACGTTGACCATCGAAACTTTGTTCAAGACTGCATCGATGAACCTGAACGGCGCACGTCAAACGCCTGCACCATGTGAGACGATCAAGGGGCTCGAGCATCTCGATAAGGTCATCGACATTGATCAACGCGCGATAGGCCGAACTCCACGGTCAAACCCTGCAACCTATACCGGGGCATTCACTCCGATCCGCGACTGGTTCGCCGGGCTTCCCGAAGCAAAGGCCCGAGGATATAAACCAGGACGTTTCAGCTTCAACGTCAAGGGCGGTCGTTGCGAGGCATGCCAAGGTGATGGCGTCATTAAGATCGAGATGCACTTTCTTCCCGATGTATACGTCGAATGTGAAACCTGTAAGGGTAAGCGCTATAACCGCGAAACACTCGAGGTAAAATTCAAGGGGAAATCCATCGCCGATGTGTTGGATATGACCGTTGAAGACGCCCAGAGCTTCTTTCAGGCCGTGCCCAGTATCCGCGAGAAAATGGATGCGTTGATGCGGGTAGGGCTTGGCTACATCAAGGTAGGCCAGCAAGCAACGACGCTCTCCGGTGGGGAGGCACAGCGTGTGAAGCTGTCGAAGGAACTCAGCAGACGGTCAACGGGGCGTACCCTTTACATCTTGGATGAACCTACAACCGGCCTGCACTTCGAAGACGTGCGCAAGCTTCTCGAAGTCCTGCATGAATTGGTTGACCAAGGCAATTCGGTGATCGTCATCGAACACAATCTCGATGTAATAAAAACCGCCGATCATATTATCGATATCGGTCCCGAAGGCGGTGACGGGGGCGGTCAGGTGGTCGCTACAGGTACGCCAGAACAGGTCGCCGAAGTCCTCGAAAGTCACACCGGCACGTACCTGAAGCCAATGCTGTCTTCTCGAAAGGTTGCCGCTGAATAGAAGCATTTTTCATTTTGCCGGTAAAACTCCACGGGGGTCCGGGGGTGTGAAACCCCCGGTCTTGCCTGCTCTGATTATCCCCGGTTCCGCTTTTCGAACCGCGGCAGCATTGCAGAAAAATCCCGCCCGTGGCCGTTTTCATCATTTACGAACTGCGCATAAAGTGCCCGCGCCAGTTCCCCCATCGGGGTGTCCGCGTTGGCCATTTCTGCCGCTTGCTGCGACAGACCCAGATCCTTCAGCATCAATTCCGCGGCGAAACCAGGCACATAGCCGTTGTCGGCGGGTGAAACCGGCCCGACGCCGGGGGCAGGGCAATATGCATTCATCGACCAGCTATACCCGGATGAAGTGCTGACGACATCGAACATCTTTTGCCGGTCCAGACCCAGCTTATCGGCGAGTGCAAAAGCCTCGCAAGTTGCGATCATCGTGACGCCTAAAATCATATTGTTACAAATTTTGGCGGCTTGACCTGCGCCTGCGTCACCGCAGTGCACGGCTTTTTGTCCCATGATATCGAACAGCGGCTTGGCTTTGGCAAAGGCCTCCGCCGACCCTCCGGCCATAAAGGTCAATGTCCCGCCTGAAGCGCCACCGATGCCCCCCGAAACTGGGGCATCTATCGCAAAAATACCGGCGTCTTCAGCAGCTTGAGAGGTGTTCTTCGCGCTTTCCACATCGACGGTAGAGCAATCCATGAACAAGGTACCCCGTTCCATGTGGGGAAGGGCCTGTGCTGCGACCTGCCGCAGGATTGACCCGTTTGGCAGCATGGTGATGACAACATCCATCCCCGCTACCGCACCTTCCAAGTTGCTGGCCACAGTCGCACCTTCGGCGGTGGTACCCGCCACGTCATACCCGGTAACGCTATGGCCGGCCTTGGCCAGATTGGCGGCCATCGGTGCCCCCATATTGCCCAGCCCTATGAAACCAATCTTCTTACTCATATCGTTATCTCCAATGTTAAGGCAGCATTTCCCAAGGGACGTAACATCTTTCCCGTGGCGGCGAGAGGCACGTTCATATCGGCGAATTGCCAAGCTGGCTTTCGGTCTTTGTCAATTATTGCGGCACGAATGCCCTCAAGAAAATCGCCGTGTTCCATTGCTCGATAGGTAAACCGATATTCTAGATCCAATGCCTTTTCGATGGTTAGGGACGGGCCACGTAGCCGGTGGATAACCTCGATGGCGCTTGCCATTGCAAGCGGGCTCATCCGTCCCATTTTCGTTAGCGTTTCCAGGGCAAACTCTCCGCCATCGGCGCGCAGATTATTCAGAATATCCCCAAGCATCTCACCGTCAAATAAGACGTCGATCTGGGCCTGTTGTCTTTGTAGGTTTGACACCGGTGGTTCCAGTATTGCGGGTGTTAGCATCGCGACATCTCCCGAACCCTCAAGGTCAGAGATCAGGTCCGGCCAACGGTCTTGGGGGATGTAATTATCTGCAAATCCGGCAAAAATCGCGTCTTGCGCCGACATTCGGGTGGCAGTGATGCCCAAATATTCGCCAACCCGTCCTGGGGCAAGCGCCAGCATCAGCGAACCGCCTACGTCCGGTATCAACCCGATCCCGCATTCGGGCATCGCGATCTGGCTAGTCTCGCCTACGATACGGTGCGATCCGTGACAGCCAAGGCCGACGCCGCCGCCCATGGTGAACCCTTGCATGAACGAGATGACCGGTTTGGAATAGCTGAAAATTTTGGCGTTCAACCGGTATTCATCAGCCCAAAACTTCCTGCCATAGCCATAGTTGCCTGCCTTTCCTGTCGCATAAAGTTCGGCGATGTCGCCGCCTGAGCAGAAAGCACGGTCACCAGCCGCATCCAGAACTATCAGGTCAACCGATGTATCATTCGACCATCGGTCAAGCGCGTCTTCGATTGCCAGACACATTTCGTAGGTCAGAGCATTCAACGCCTGAGGTCGGTTGAGCGTAACACGCCCGGCACGGCCCGTTATACGGATGGAAATATCGTTCATCTGTTTTTCAACATGTCTCGAGCGACAATGACGCGCATGATCTCGTTTGTGCCTTCCAATATCTGATGTACACGCAGATCTCGGACCAATTTTTCAATGCCATAATCAGCAAGGTAGCCATATCCGCCATGTAGTTGCAGACATTGGTCGACAACTTTGGAGCCGGTGTCAGTGACAAACTTCTTTGCCATCGCACAGAACTTGGTGGCGTCGGGGGCGTTGTTGTCTAGTTTCCATGCGGCCTGCCGAAGGAACACCCGGGCGGCCTGCATTTCTATTTCCATATCAGCCAGTCGGAATTGCAGCCCCTGAAACTGGTCGATGGATTTCCCGAACGCCTTGCGCTCACCCATATATTGCAACGTGGCGTCCAGCGCAGTCTGTGCAGCACCCAATGAACACGCTGCGATGTTCAAGCGGCCACCATCAAGCCCCATCATCGCATATTTGAAACCTTTTCCTTCCCCACCGATCAGATTACCGGCAGGAATGTTGCAATTGTCGAACTGTACTTGGGCGGTTGGTTGACTGCGCCAGCCCATTTTATCCTCGAGACCACCGAATGAAAGCCCGTCTGTGCCATCCTCGACGTAGACGGTGGATACCCCCGCAGCGCCGTCATCCGACGTGCGGACCATCGCGACATACGCGTCTGAATAGCCGCCGCCCGAAATGAACGCCTTGGTGCCATTTAGGGTATACCCGTCGTTGGTACGGTCGCATTTTGTCTTGAGCGCGGCAGCATCAGAGCCTGAACCCGGCTCGGTCAGGCAATAGCTTAGCACTGTGTTCATCGACAGCACGTCGCTCATGATCCGCGCTTTCAGTTCGTCACTGGCAAAACTGTCCAGCATCTTGGCACACATATTGTGGATCGACAGAAAGGCCGCCACGGACGGGCAGGCCATAGAGAGCGCTTCGAAGACCAGCGTGGCATCCAGGCGTGAAAGGCCAGACCCACCGGCATCTTCCGAAACGTACAACCCGCCAAAGCCAAGCTCGGCGATTTTTGGCCATAGCTCTTTCGGAATAGTCTCGTCTTTTTCCCATTTTCGGGCGAAAGGGGCGATATGGTCTTGGCCAAATCCATAGGCCATATCGAAAATGGCGGTCTGCTCTTCAGAAAGTGCGAAATCCATTGCGGGTGATCCCTCCCAAGACCTGTCGAATTGAACAACTGTTTAATTGTAGCAGGGCGTTCTGTACACGCAAGCTCCCTTCGACGGCTCGCGCCGCCGAAGGGAAAAGACGGCATTACTCCATCGGTTTAAAGTTGAACTCGCCGCCTTCTTTGATGCCCGAGGGCCAGCGGGAGGTCACCGTCTTGGTGCGGGTGTAGAATTTGAACGCGTCAGGGCCATGCTGGTTGAGGTCCCCGAAGACGGATTTCTTCCAGCCGCCGAAAGTGTGATAAGCGAGCGGCACCGGGATCGGGACGTTAATGCCGATCATGCCCACGTTAATGCGGTTGGCGAAATCACGCGCGGCGTCGCCATCACGGGTGAAGATCGCCGTGCCGTTGCCCATTTCATGATCCATCGCAAGACCAAGTGCTTCTTCGTAAGTTTTTGCACGAACTGTGGACAAAACAGGGCCGAAAATCTCTTGCTTGTAGATGTCCATGTCCTTGGTCACGTTGTCGAAAAGGTGGGGCCCAACAAAGAAGCCGTCTTCATAGCCTTGCAGGTTGAAGTTGCGGCCATCAACGACCAGCGTAGCACCTTGATCTACGCCGGACTGGACAAGACGTTCGATGTTAGCTTTGGCCGCAGCGGTTACCACAGGCCCGTAATCCACGTCTTTGCCGGATGTGTAGGGCCCAACCTTCAACTTTTCGATGCGCGGGATCAGCTTTTCGATCAGACGATCAGCCGTCTCATCTCCAACAGGAACGGCCACGGATATCGCCATGCAGCGTTCCCCGGCAGCGCCGTAGCCCGCACCAATGAGCGCATCGGCAGCTTGGTCTAGGTCGGCATCGGGCATGATGATCATGTGGTTTTTGGCACCACCGAAACATTGAACGCGCTTACCGTTGGAGCAGCCCGTGCCATAGATATATTCAGCGATCGGTGTGGAGCCGACAAAGCCAACCGATTGGATAACTGGGTGGTGCAGGATCGCATCTACAGCTTCCTTGTCCCCGTTCACGACCTGAATGATACCCTTTGGCAGGCCGGCTTCTTCCAGCAGTTCAGCCAGCATCAACGGCACGGAGGGATCACGCTCGGACGGCTTGAGGATGAACGCGTTACCGCAAACGATGGCAGGCGCAAACATCCACATCGGAATCATAGCGGGAAAGTTGAACGGTGTGATACCCGCCGATACGCCCAAGGGTTGACGCATGGAGTACATGTCGATGCCCGGACCCGCGCTGTCGGTGTAGTCACCTTTCAGCAACTCTGGCGCGCCGATGCAGTATTCAACCACTTCAAGGCCGCGCTGTACGTCGCCAGCTGCATCCGGCAGGGTTTTGCCATGTTCGCGGGACAAAGCCTCGGCCAGTTTGTCCATATCGCGGTTCAGCAGGTCGACGAATTTCATCATCACACGGGCGCGGCGCTGTGGGTTCACGGCGGCCCAAGCAGGCTGTGCCGTCATCGCATATTGTACGGCCTGGTCTATCTCGGCCTCATTAGCGAGAGGGCATTTCGCCTGCACTTCGCCGGTGGCGGGGTTAAACACCTCGGAAAAACGGCCCGATGTACCTTTAACATGGGCACCGTTCATATAGTGGGTCAGCTCTTGCATGGGAATCCTCCTTGAATTTTACGCGCAGGGTAGCCTTGCGAAAAACAAAGGAAAAGGGGAATGAAGTCAGGGTGGTTTTGCATTTTTGCAAAACCTAGGGTTCGTGGCCAGTGGTTCTCGGGGGCCAGCCCCCGTCCTGCGGACTCCCCCGGAGTTTGTTTGGCAAAATGAAATGGAAAGGAGTCTAAGATGCCGGAAAATTGGGATGATTTGAGGCTGTTTATCGCTGTGGCGCGCGAACACAGCTTATCGGGGGCTGGCAAAATATTGCGGTTGGACCCGGCTACGCTCGGACGCAGGATGGCCCGGTTAGAGAAAGAGTTGCGCACAACGTTGTTTGTTAAGTCGCCAACGGGATATGCGGTGACGGAGGCGGGGAGCCAGCTGCTGGAGCGGGCGGAAGCGGCAGAACAGGCAATGCGAATCGCCACGGCGGATGTGTCAGAGCCGACGGATCAGCTGCGCGGGCAAATTCGCATCGGAGCACCGGATGGGTGCGCCAATTATCTGTTGCCGCAGGTATGTGCGGCTTTGGTGGCAGAAAATCTAGAGCTGGATATTCAAATTGTCGCCCTGCCGCGGGTGTTCAACCTTTCCCGGCGCGAAGCCGATATGGCGATTGGTGTTAGCGTCCCGACTGCGGGGCGTTTGATCGTGCAAAAAATGACGGACTACCGGTTACATTTGGCAGCTTCTGACCGGTATCTTGCCGCAAATGAGGGTATCCGCAGGGTGGCCGATCTTCAGCACCATCGGCTTGTCGGGTATATACCAGACATGATCTTTGACCGAGAACTGGATTATTTGGCCGAATTAGGGCTGACGCGGGTACCGCTGACATCCAATTCGGTCTCGGTGCAAATGAACATGATCCGGCAGGGGGGCGGGGTAGGGATCGTTCATGATTTCGCGTTACCGGCGACGCCGGGCGTGACGCGCATATTGATCGATGACGTGGAATTGTGCCGTGCGTTTTATCTGATTCGTCATGAGGATGACCGGCAGAATCAAAGGCTGAGCCGATTTGCCGAGGAGTTGACCCAAGGGGTGAGAGCAGAAGTTGCCAAGCTTGAGGCAATTGCTTGACACGCAACAGTATTAAAGGGAACCTTGTCTGGTAGGTAATTTTATTGCGAGGAGGCTGACCATGCTGGTTTCTCAAATCCTGAAGACAAAAGCCGATGATAGCGTGACGACAGTTAGCCCCAGCATGCTGATTTCAGAAGCCGCAAAGCTATTATCCGAAAAGCGGATTGGTACCTTGGTTATTTCCAGCGACGGCAAGCGCCCCGACGGTATCCTGTCAGAGCGTGATATTGTCCGGGCACTTGGTCAGCAAGGTGGCGGATGTCTGAACAAAACCGTGGAAGCGCTGATGACCAGCAAGCTGATCACCTGTGCGAAAAACGAACGCGCGGATGATATTTTGGCCAAGATGACCGAAGGGCGATTCCGCCACATGCCCGTTTTAGAGGATGGCGCGCTGATCGGGCTTATCTCACTGGGCGATGTGGTCAAGGCACGGTTGATGGAACTTTCGATGGAAAAAGATGCCCTGCAGGGTATGATCATGGGGCATTAATCCCTTGAATCCCCGTTGCATTTTCTCGGCGTAAATGATTGCTTGCGTTTAATTTTCGACTTCAATTGACTGGACTGCCCTATGCGCGTTGGCCTTTATCCTGGCACCTTTGATCCCATCACCTTGGGGCATATCGACATCATCCGGCGGGCTGCTACCTTGGTTGATAAACTTGTGATCGGCGTTGCGATCAACCGTGACAAGGGCCCTTTGTTCGAACTGGAAGAGCGGGTTCAACAAATCGAGGAAGAATGCAGCAAATTACGGGTAGAGACAGGTACCGAGATTATCGTGTATCCGTTTGAAAACCTGTTGATTGACTGTGCACGCGATGTGGGTGCCCAGATGATCATACGCGGATTACGCGCTGTCGCTGATTTCGAATACGAATACCAGATGGTCGGCATGAACAGAAAACTCGATGACAGTATTGAAACCGTATTTCTGATGGCAGAGGCTGAACATCAAGCGATCGCCAGCAAGTTGGTCAAGGAAATCGCCCGGCTTGGCGGCGACGTCAGCAAGTTTGTGACGCCAGCCGTTAATGCCGAGTTGTTGAAAAGGTTTCGAACCTAAAGCGTTTTTGCGATTACCCTTGAGGTGTCCAGCATCCGGTTCGAGAAACCCCATTCATTGTCGTACCAAGCCAACACGCGTATCTGGGTTTTGGCCTGTACCGATGTCTGGTCGGTTGCCACGACACATGAATGGCTGTCGTGATTAAGGTCGATCGACACAAGAGGGCGGTCCACCATACCCATGATCCCCTTGAGCGGGCCGTTCGCCGCGTCACGCAAGGCGGTATTTACCTCGTCCGTGGTCACATCGCGCGATACTTCGACGACCAGATCGACGCATGACACGTTCGGCGTGGGAACCCGAATTGCAGTACCGCCGATGCGTCCGTCCAGATCGGGCAACACCTTGCCAAGCGTTTTGGCTGCCCCGGTGGTGGTCGGGATCATCGACAATGCCGCAGCGCGGGCGCGATAAAGGTCGCTATGGGCTGTGTCGTGGGTGGGTTGATCCCCAGTATAGCTATGAATGGTCGTCATATGCCCATGCTTGATGCCAAAAGCATCGTTCAACGTCTTGGTTAGCGGAGCCATGCAGTTGGTCGTACATGAGGCATTGCTGAGCACAGTTTCGCTGCCGTCGATCAGATTATGGTTCACACCATAAACGATCGTTTTCATTGCATCTTTTCCAGGTGCCGAGATCAGCACTCGATTCGACCCGTTTTCCAGGTGTTTGGCCGCCGCGGCATGTGTAACGAAAATGCCGGTGCATTCGAGTACGATATCGACATCACCCCAGTCCAAGGATGCGGGATCGCGTTCGGCTGTAACACGGATCGGGCCTTGGCCCACGTCCATTGTGTCACCTTCGACAGTGACGCGACCGCGATAACGGCCATGGACAGAGTCAAATTCAAACAGATGAGCATTAGTTTCGACCGGGGCTAAATCATTGATCGCAATCACCTGAAGATCGGTGTTGTCTTGTTCCATCAAAGCGCGCAGCACATTGCGACCGATGCGACCAAAGCCGTTGATTGCCAATTTAGTAGCCATGAAAGCGTCCTCTTGAATTTGATAGCGCTAACATTCATGAAATTGGCGTTATGTCAACCAACCCATGGGGCTTGAGCTCAGGTTCGCGGGTTTTTTTGACAAGGACCGCGACCGGGTTAGCGCCAGAAGGCTACCCATTCGATAAGATCCACAAACTTTTTCACAAGAAAGATAAGATGTTGGTTGCCGTACATCATTGTGTCAACGCCCAACGCTACGATTACCACGGTGGCAAGAACGATAGCTATGGGAGTTGTCATCTTGTGGGTCCTTGATAGGTCGTTGCCTTTTGATATGACAGGGCAACGACTATGTCGCAAGGGTTCAGCCCAGCTTGCCCATGGCGACGGCGACGTCGGCCATGCGTACTGAGAATGCCCATTCATTGTCGTACCATGCCAAAACGCGCACCAGCCGCCCCCCTACAACTTTGGTCTGGTCCGGGGCAAAGATGGAGCTGTGTTCAGTATGGTTGAAATCAATCGACACCTTTTGTTCTGGGTCGTAAGCCAGAACGCGGCCCATTGGGCCATTGGCTGCGGCCTGTACCGCTTGGTTGACTTCGTCGACGGTTACGTCTCGCGAAGCACAAAAGGTCAGATCGACCGCGCTGACGTTCGGGGTTGGCACGCGCATTGCCGTACCGTCCAGTTTGCCTTTTAGGGCAGGGAGAACTTCGCCCAATGCGGCGGCGGCACCTGTCGATGTGGGGATGATCGCCATTGCAGCGGCACGGGCGCGATAAAGATCGTCATGGCGGCGATCCAGCGTGGTTTGATCACCGGTATAGCTGTGCACCGTGGTCATTATACCGCTTTCGATGCCAAAAGCTTCGTGTAGAACCTTGGCAAGCGGTGCCAAGCAATTGGTGGTGCACGACCCGTTCGACACCATCGTGTCAGATGCCACCAGTTCATTATCGTTTACGCCAAAAACCACGGTGCGGTCGACGTTTTTGCCGGGAGCCGACAACAAGACGCGCTTGGCACCTCGATCCAAGTGAACCTTTGCTTTTGTGCCGTCATTGAATTTGCCGGTACATTCCAGCACGACGTCACAGCCGTCCCAGTTGAGCTCCTCCATGCGGTAGGTAGACATGACCTCCATTTCGCCACGCCCCAGGTCAAGAGTGCCGTTTCCGAGTTTTACCTCGTTGGGAAACCTACCATGCACGGAATCATATTTGATAAGATGTGCTGCAGTCTCGAGAGGGCCAGTGGCATTGATGCGCACGACCTCGATATCTTCACGCCCCGACGCGGCGATGTGAGACAGGGTACAGCGACCGATACGGCCAAATCCGTTGATACCTACTTTGATCGTCATGGGGGGCGTCCTTTGGCAAAAGCTTGACTTTGTGCGCTCTATATCTGGAGGCCATGGCTAGGATAAAGGTCTAAAACCCCCTGATTTCCTTATGTTAGCGTTAAAAGTTTATGTTAGCGGTAAAGGTGGGCAGGGCTTTGCCTTCTTGGCACGGTGCGCTACCCTTACCTGAATTGAATTTGGAGATAATAGATGAGCGGTTTGCTGGCCCTGTTGGACGATGTCGCGGCGATAGCCAAAGTGGCTGCGGCCAGCGTTGATGATGTTATAGGGCAAGCCACTAAGGCAAGCGCGAAAGCCGCAGGTGCGGTGATTGACGATGCCGCTGTGACTCCGAAATATATCCAGGGTTTCAAAGCCAGTCGAGAGCTACCGATCATCTGGCGGATTACCAAAGGATCATTTAAGAACAAGCTCGTATATCTGCTGCCGGCCGGTTTGCTGTTATCGAACTTTGCGCCTTGGGCTATTGCACCGTTGCTGATGCTGGGCGGGGCATATCTATGCTTTGAAGGAGCCGAGAAGGTCGCACACGCTGTGGGTATCGGGGGGGCAGGACATGCAGATTATCCGCCTGGCGCTGACAAGGCTGCGATCAAAGACCCCGCGCATCTTGAGGAACAAAAAGCCAAGGGCGCGATCAAAACAGATTTGATCCTTTCCGCCGAGATCATGACCATTATTCTATCCAATCTTACAGTGACCAACGTCTGGATGGAGGCCGCAGCTCTGGCTGCTGCTGCGGTCATCATCACGGTCGCGGTGTATGGATCAGTCGCCTTGATCGTCAAGATGGATGATATGGGTCTGTATATGGCGAAAAATGGCAATTTCACCCTGACCCGCAAACTCGGCCGCGGGATAGTGCGTGGCATGCCTGCCTTTCTCAAGACGTTGACGATCGTCGGGACCGCCGCAATGTTATGGGTCGGCGGATCCATCATTATTCACGGCATGGAGGAATTGGGCTTCACCGGCCTTGGCCATCTCATCGAAGGCTATGCAATCAGCGCGGCACATCTGTTTCCTGAGGCATATCAGGGTGCTGCTGAATGGATCGCCACCGCAGCTATGGACGGTGTTTTGGGGCTGGCATTGGGTTTGATACTTATTCCGATCGGAGAAAAGATCATTACCCCCCTGTGGCGTGCGATATTCAGCGGTAAAAAGGCGAATGAACACACGGCTTGAGGCTTCAGGTATCAAGATTACGCACAAATGAACAAAAAAAGGGGAGCAAGATGCCCAGCCCCTTACGGCAAATGTTGAAATAATTACTTCTGTTGGCCAT
>TARA_R110002012_G_scaffold157694_3_pt1 | contig 49129 bp, 34 predicted proteins | sample TARA_R110002012 | Tara Oceans TARA_R110002012 (sample SAMEA4396515) | marine metagenome | biome: Westerlies Biome; feature: [DCM] deep chlorophyll maximum layer (ENVO:01000326); material: water (ENVO:00002006), including particulate matter (ENVO:01000060) such as... | depth 40 m
AGCGGTTGTATATTCTTGACCATCTATCCTAAATTTACCCTTGGCTATCCTATTGCCTACACGGCCAATGGTTGCTCCAAAATAGGGTTCGCTAGCAGTTGCAAAACCTTTAATATTATTAATGCCAGATACAACATCAGTCAATTCTCCATTTTTATCTGGCACCCAAAGTCCCACAATTCTTCCTCCATAATTTGTAAAGGCAGCTTTTAAATAATCACTTTCTATCCAGTATAAACTAACTTTTTTATTGCTAATGACTGTATCAAATGCTGCTTGTTTTAAAACCTCCTCCTTAGAAAAACCAGAGTGTGATTTTTCATTTTCAACCTCCACTTCGTTTTGATTTCTTGGTTTTTCCTTACAAGAGTTAAACAGTAATAAATTTACAAAACCAAATAAAACAAGTACTCGTAATTCCTTCATAGTCTTCTTATTTACTGTATTCTGCGTTTAATTTTTTAATAAGGTTTACCTCATCGTTGCGGTACGGTGTACCATCCTTTCTAAATATATCATGAAACCATTCTAAAGGCTCTTCTCCCGATTCTATTGGCGTATCCCAAGCGTAAATGGTATTTGTTTTCCCGTTCACAAGACCCCAGTTGATAGCGCCTATATTATATTCAGCAAGCATTGGTAAGGTATTAGAAAATCTGTTGTCACGGGTACGAGCCATATATTCGGTACATATCATTGGTCGGTCATGAGATTTTAAAAGCTGAATAACTCTACGGTGCCATTCAGGATTCTCATAATCGTGATAAGTAATGATATCTGAATGTTGGGCCTGATATGCATTTAATTCCGTGAAACTCCAGTCCCATAAACCCGCTGAAAGTGGTTGGGAGGGATTAATCTCCCTTGCCCAGGCAAAAACATTTTTAAGAAGTGGAAGGCTTTCGGTCTTTTTACCGCTGTTACCTGGTTCATTATACAAATCCCAAAATAACACACGATCGTCATCTTTAAAGGTTCTAATGATATCCTGAACGTATTTTTTAAGTTCGGTTGAATTGGCCATCTCATTAGAAGCAGGATATCCAGGATCCTGCATCCATCCTGAATTATGAATACCAGACTTAGGAGCACGCTGTTTGCCTATTTCGGGCTTTGCATCCCAGACATCATCAAATATTACAAAAATGGTTTTGATCTTGTGCTTTGCAGCAAGTCCCAAATAGGTATCCACACGATTTTTAAATCCTTTTGGATCTGCCTTGTAAGCGAGACTGTGTAAATACACCCGCATTGTATTAAACCCAATGCCTTGGGCATAACCTAGTTCTCGATCTATAGTTTCTTGATCAAAGCTATCCTCCTGCCACATTTCAAGCTGATTAATTGCAGTACTGGGTATAAAATTGGCTCCCGTGATCCAGTCTTGTTTTGCATACCAGGCATCGGCTTTTTCTTTGTTCCAGCGCTCCTGTGCATTAAGATTATTAAGAAGAGTTACCAGCAGTATCAGTATAAATGCTAATTTTTTCATGATTTTTTAGTTTTGTGAGGGTATTTTTATTTTGATATTTTCAGATACGGGTATCCCCAAATTAGGAGTTCCGTCTTTATTCCATTTAATCTTTTGCATTCGGGGTGATCTTTTTCCCCCACAGCCATCTCCAGGATTGGCATTCGCATGATATAAAATCCAGTCTTCCTTCCCGTCAGGAGATTTAAAAAATGAGTTGTGACCGGGTGCATACACCCCATTATCTTCAGACTTCACAAAGAGGGGTTTGGGATGTTTTTCCCAGCCCGTTGGATCCAGAAGATCATCGCCTGTAAATTGCAACATTCCTAGTGAGTAGTAATCAGTCCAACAACCATTTGCTGAGAAAATGACGAAAAGGTTTCCGTTGTGTTCCAAATACTGAGGCCCTTCATTCACATTTACATGAGGCGGATTATTCGCATCATCTAAATCTCCTTGCTTTTCCCAGATGTTTGTAGGCTGAGAGATTAACACCCGGTTTCCCTCAAGAGTCCATGGGTTTTTCATTTTTGCGATGTAGATATTTTGTTGTCCGTTTGTATCTCCTTCCCAACCAGACCAAACCATGTACAACTGGTTTTTAAATTCAAAAACATTCCCATCAATGGCCCAACGGTCAGGATATGCTGCTACTTTACCTTTAAACTCCCAACTGTCACTAAAGGGATCTTTTGAAGTGTTTTGTAGTGCATACATGCGGTGATTATTGTTGTCACCGTCATCTGCCGCAAAGTATATATACCAAGCTTTATTTATATAATGTATTTCTGGGGCCCAAATCTCTTTGCTGTAAGCAGTACCTTGAGGTGGAATCCAGATAATCTTGGACTCTGCTTCTCTAAGATTGGCCAGGTTTCTAGTTTTCCAAAGCATTATATGGTCTCCTACCGTGTGCGTGTAATAATAATACCCATCTACAAATACACTATAGGGGTCAGCCCCTGAATCTAAAACGGGATTTTGAAACGATTGTGCGTATGCTGTATAACTCATACAACAAGCGATTAATCCTACAAGTAATAATTTCATTAAACTAATTTTGTGATGGTATTTCAACTTCCATTCCTGTAGCGACCGGTTCTCCAAACTCAGGTTTTCCGCTTGAATCAAAGGTGAATTTCTGCATTCTTACGGTTCTATTTACAGAACACCCCATATCGGTATTGGGATTTGCATGGTAAATAAGCCAATCTTCAGTACCATCGGGAGATTTAAAAAAGCTGTTGTGACCAGGCCCAAAAGCGTTAGCCGAAGGTTTTTTGGTAAATACCGGCTGGTCAGACTTAACCCAATCTTCAGCAACCATTGGATCTCCATTTGCTTTGAGGGTAAGCATTCCTAGTGCATAATCATCTGTACCACAAAAACTAGCTGAATAAATCATAAATTGAGTGTTAGGACCTTTAAGAACTTCAGGAGCCTCATTTACTCCAAATCCATTTTTCTCCCAATTATATTCTGGTTCACTCAATAAAGTTACATCTCCTGTAAGCGTCCACGGATTGCTCATTTCTGAAATATAGATTTTCTGAGTAAGGTTTATATTGGTTTTATCAGGTCTTCCAGACCACAGAAAATAGGTTTTATCCAAATGTTCCAAAACAGTACCATCAATAGCCCAGAAATCCGCATTGGGATTGTAAATTTTACCCTTGTCTACCCACGTTCCCTGCATAGGATCGCTATTTGAATTTTCTAGTACCCAAGTACGTTGGTTAATGTCATCACCATCCCCGGCAGTGTAATAAATATACCATTTACCTTCTAATTTAAATATTTCAGGAGCCCATACATTTCTAGAGTTAGGAGCGCCGGCTGCAGCTTTAAATACTTCTTTTGAAGTGGCTGAAGCTAAATCTTCAAGCGCTGGCGTTTCCCAAAGTCTTACTGCATTACCTACCGTATGCATATAATAATACGTATCTCCTTCATTATAAACATAAGGATCAGCCCCTGTAACAAGCGGATTAGTAAATGTGGTTTCCTCAACCGGGTCAATAATCTCCACAGGAGGGTCATCACTTTTAGAACACGACAATCCTATCATAAAAAGGCTTATAGAAAACAACCGCATCCCTCTAATTATATTTTTTAATTTTACTGTACTCATAGCTATTTATTTATCACTTTATGTTGGAAGACTTTCCGTTAGTACTTCGGGTTTTGCGTAAGATTTGGATTCAAATCAATATCCCGCTGCGGAATTGGATAATTCTCGTGTTTTCCTACTACAAAATTTTGAAATTCAGGATCTCTGGAACTCAGAGCCGGACTTAAATCTCCCCAGCGTTTTAAGTCTGCAAAACGCCAAGCTTCTCCTGAGAGTTCAGTAATACGTTCATGCTTAAGCTGCTCTAAAAACTGATCTTGATTCAAGCCAGGCATTGCACTTGTCAATGTTGCCAAGCCTGCACGTTGCCGTACGCGATCTACATATTGATAGGCTTCACCTGTTCTATCTAAACCATTTAACGCTTCAGCATACATAAGCAGCACATCGGCATAACGAATAAGTCTATAATTATTAGGAGAACGGAAACCCTCCTGATTCTTCCAATGATCATTTAATAATTTTCTAAACCACACACCATTTGCATTAGGTCCGTTACCAAATCTGCTGCTGAAACTTTGACCATAAACTTGAGTGTCATCGGGTCCCGAAGGATTGGTAAAGTTATATATGAATGAGGCTGCAAGTCTGGGGTCGCGCTCCCCATTAGTAGTGGTTTCTTCCAAAAATTCATCAATTAACCATCTTCGCGCAGCACCATCATTAAATCCTATTCCTGGAGGAGCATAAAATTGAGCTATTGAAGTTCCAGTATTGTTTACCCGGCTTTCATCAACGTCGTTATCTGTAGTTTCAGAAAGATTCTCCTGAAATTGAATTTCAAAAACAGACTCAATATTGTTTTCTGTAGAGATTAAAAAATTATCCCGGTAATTTTCAGTGAGATCATATAGGTTAGCTCCAGGACCTTCAATCAACCATTCAAAAGCACCTGCTGCTTCTGCATATTTGTTTTGCTGCAGATATGTTTTACCCAATAAAGCGTAGGCAGCACCGCGAGTTGCTCTTCCTAAATCAATCCCAGTATAGGAAACCGGTAAATCAGGTATTGCTTGTTCCAAGTCTAAAGCAACCTGTGCATAGGCCTCTTCTGTTGAAGCATTTGGAGGTGTATCTAGCGGCTGTGAAGGCTCAAGCATAAGCGGTGGTCTACCGTAGTATAGCGTAAGATTAAAATAAAATAAAGCTCTTAAGAATTTTGCTTCTCCTATCAAACGTGCTTTTAATGCTTCGTCCATTTCAATAGTAGGCACGTTTGCAATTACCTGATTTGCTCGGTAAACGCCAACATATAAATTTTGCCAAGTTTCTGCTGTAAGATTTTGATTGTAATCATTTTGATTAAAACTTACTAAGTTGTTTAGGCCGATATCACCTCCAGATCCAAAACCTTCATCAGATTTTAAAGAGCCGTGGTAAAACATCCATCTTGAATACGTAGATGCTGTTCTATAAAAAGTACTGTAGGTAGCGTTAACTCCTTTTTCTGCATCTCCTGCATTTTTCCAGAAACTGGCAATTGTAGGTGAATTAGGGTTAGGTTCATCAAAATCTCTATCGCAAGCGGTTAAACCTAATAATAGCACGAGTGATATTTTAAAAATAGTTTTCATAATCGTTATGCTTTAAAGCGATTTATAATTAAAATCCTATGTTAAGACCAAGAGAGAAAATACGTGATGATGGATAATTTCCTGCATCAACTCCGGGTTCTAAATTGATATTAGCACCAATCACATCAGGGTCTAATCCCGAATAACTGGTTAAGGTTAACAGGTTTTGTCCGCTTAGTGAAAGACGGGCACTGTCAATCCCGTAGTTATTAAGAAATTTGCCAGGTAAATTGTAACCAAGTTCTACATTACGTACTCTAACATAGGTTCCATCTTCAATCCAACGGTCTGTATTACCTCTTGAGTTAGAAATAATACCGCGGTCTGCTGGTTCTCCCCCATAAGCATAAGCGACACCCAGTCTCGGATCTGAAGTATTAGTGTTATCTGTACGCCAAGGATTAATTCCTCTTCTGTAATTTGAATACCCATAACTATCCAGATCACGTCTTACATCGTTGTAAAGATCCCCTCCAAAAGAGCCGTAAAATTGTACGCTAAAATTGAAATTTTTATATGCTGAATTAAACTGCAAACCGGCTGTAAAGTCTGGCCAAGGTGATCCTACATACAATCGGTCTTTATCATTAATGTCATCATTTGTGCCATCGTCAGTAACATTTACATATCTAATATCTCCAGGTTGAGCGTAAGCCGCCTGTGCCTGATGATCATCAATTTCCTGTTGATTTTGAAAAATTCCATCTGTTTTGAGCACGTAGTACTCACCAATAGAACGACCCACTTGTGAGCGTGTGTTACCTACTTGAATATAATCACGTGGCAAACCGGTTTCCTCATCAATACCAAGATTACCTAAAGCCAGAATTTTATTTCTGATAAAACTGATGTTTCCGGCAATATCCCAGCTTAATTCTCCAGTTGACCGTGGTCTGTAACTGAGATCAAGTTCCAAACCTTTATTTTCAATAGAACCAATATTAACAATTGGATCCCCTTGTAAATTACCTAAATAGGAAGGCAAAGGCTGTGGTAAAAGCACATCATCTGAAATAGATTTATAAATATCGAATGTGATGTTGAATTTATTATTAAAAAGAGAAGCATCAAGGCCTAAATTGGTCGTTTTCTTTTCTTCCCAACGCAAATCTCCAGATGCTAAACGCGCCTGAGTAGCCCCTGCAACCCCTGTTTGATTAGGACCAAATACCGCATTTGGACCTTGATTGAGAAAACCGGTATATTGGTATACTCCAAGATTTGCAGACCCTAAAACACCATAGGATCCTCTTACCTTTAAATTGGAAATCCAAGGCACTTCAAAAAAACGTTCGTTTGATATTCTCCAGGCACCTGCAACTGATGGGAAATTACCTCTTCTGAAATCTGGGGAAAAACGGGAGTCTTTATCAGATCTGAATGTTAAGGTTAGTAGGTATTTTTCATCGAAGGTGTAGTTTAAACGCCCTAGATATGAATCGATCAAGTACTTGGTTAATCCTCCGGAAGCATTACGATCACCAGGTAAATTACTGGTGGAAGAAATGGTCGTAAAATAATCGTTCCCAAACTGGGCTAGAAATAATCCGCTTCCAGAAGTGAAATCAGTCTGATAAGTTTGCTGAGTATAACCTGCCACCCCATTGAAGCTGTGTTTGCCTAGATCATAATCAAAATTTAAAGTATGCTCAAAAAGATAACTTAAAAACTGTGAACGAGTTTCATTGACGCTGCTATTTTCTGGAGACTGGTTTTGGTACCAGGAACCTTCTTTACGAACATCTTTAGTTTTATCGAAGCTTGTCTCCAGACCGGCATTGAAACGGTACTTTAAACCTTTTATAATTCTAAAATCAACAAACGCATTTCCTAAAAGCTTAACATAATTGGCACTACTTGAGGTTATATTATTAATGGCAACCGCGTTTCTAGAAAACGTATTTACGGTATTGGTAGAACCATAGCCCCAGCCGCCTGGATTTGAATCAGAAATAAGGTCATCACTCTGTACTGGAATAATGGGTACATTATTCCACATATCATACCAAGGGTTTCCAACTGCAAATCCCCCTGTGAATGGTGAATTATTTCTACTATTACTGATGGAAAGATTCTCCCCAAAAGTAAATCTACCGCTATCAGTTTCGGTATTGACACGGAAGGACATACGATCAAAATCTCTGCCCAGCAATGTTCCCTGGTCTTTAAAATAACCAGCAGAAATAGCATATTTATGCGTTTCACTTCCGCCTGAATATGTAGCATTCACATCTTTTACATAACCGGTGCGCAAGGATTGATCACTCCAATCTGTATCAACACTTCCATCGTAATTAGCAACTGCAGGTTGTAAGGTATACCCGGCAGCATTATAGGCATTCGTATTTGTAATTACATATTCAGAAGCATTCATCATATCATACTTCTTAGGAACTGTAGAAACACTATAGCGTGTTGTAAGTGAAAACTTAGGCTCTCCCTGTTTACCTTTTATGGTAGTAATAATTATAACTCCATTTGCTGCCCGTGAACCGTAAATCGCAGCTGCAGAAGCATCTTTTAAAACCTGTATACTTTCCACATCATTAGGATTGATGGTGATATTAGGATCGGCAAACATTCCGTCAATAATATAGAGCGGGCTTGCATTACCATAAAAAGTACTCAAACCTCTTATGTTTACGACAGCATTCTGACCAGGAGCTCCACCATTTCTTACATTGATACCCGGAGAAAGACCTTGTAATGCTTCGGGAACAGAGCGCTTCACTATATTCTCGGTATCCTTAGTATCTATTAGCCCCATCGCGCCGGTAAGATCTTTTTTACTTACACTCTGATAGCCAATGACCACTACCTCATCTAGAGCTGCTATATCCTCCTCAAGCTGTATATTAATTCTCGTTTGATCTTCAACGGAAACTTCGATAGTTTTAAAGCCTACATAGCTAAATACTAGGGTTTCATTAGGTTTAGCCTGAATAGCATAGCTGCCATCCATGTCCGCAGCTGTTCCTTGAGATGAACCTTTGACTAAAATATTAGCAAAAGGAATAGGTTCTCCCTCGGTAGTTGTTACCGTACCCGTGATCATTGTTTCTTGCGCAATCGTTTGAGTTGCGTAAAAAACACTAAGCATCAGGAATGCAAGTGTTGTTAAATGGAAATGTAGTTTAGTTCTCATAGAATTTCATTTAGAAATTTTAGTTATGGTTTAATGCAACCTATTGATGAATGGCCTTGTTAAGATTCCATTTTCAGAAAAAAGACCATTCATATCATTTTGAATAAACCTTAATTTTAAACAACTGATTTTAGGAATACGTTAAATTTTAGAACCATTAATTATCGATTTGTCGCATTACAAAGGAGATTATTTTAATTCAAAAAAAACCTAAATCGCTGTTTCAATTTTTCAGCAAAATCGTTCAACTTTAAATTTTAGTTAAAAAAACAAAGTGTATGAACCAAAATATCGAAGAATGAGACAATATGATTTGTAGTGATAAAGGTTTATTAACGTGCTTTGTACTTATGAGAATTTTTTGCTGTCTGCTTATTAATTTTTGGGTATTTCTGAGTTACAGTCAGAGCGGTTCTTTTCATCACTATCGTGTTGAAGACGGATTGTCTCATAATTCGGTTATTAGCATGCTTCAGGATCATAGAGGATTTATGTGGTTTGGTACCAAGGATGGTCTCAATAGATTTGACGGGTATAATTACAAGGTTTTTCAACATAAATCAGATGATTCTACTAGTATAGGTAGCAATTTTATACGTTGTCTACACGAGTATGAAAATGAGATTTGGGTAGGCACTGATACCGGCCTTTTTAAATACGATGAAAAAACCGAATCGTTCTCCCTTATTCAAAGTACGAAAGATCAACCCATAATTGACATAGATAATGACGATCAAGGGAATGTATGGTTCATTGCATCGGGGAATCTTCACAAGTTAAAAGCTGCTTCTTCAACAGAAGAAGTTTATAAGCAGGTTAATTTTTCCTTTCTTTCAAAGAGTGCATCAGGAACTATTTATGTATCGAGTCCAAATAACATTTTCAGGTACGTAAAGGATAATAATTCCTTGCAAAAACTAGATTTAGGCTTCCAAACCGATGCTTCTCTAGTAATCACTCAAATTGATGCAACTATTGCACGGGACACTATTTACATAGGAACTAAAGATAGAGGCGCTTTAGTCTATTCTATAAGACAGCAGAAAATTACATCGCTTTTTACCGAAAAAGATAGGCCCACATTTGTACGGGATTTTTTGAGTAAAAACGATTCTGAACTATGGATTGCAAGTGAATCTGGGGTTTTCATATACGATCTTGGATCCCAAACATATCAAAACTTTAAAAAAAATTATAATAATCCCTATTCGCTTTCAGACAACGCTATTTACTGTTTAGTTCGCGATCAGGAAGATGGAGTCTGGATAGGATCCTATTTTGGAGGTGTCAACTACTACCCCAAACAATACACTCCCATCACCAGATATTTTCCGAGGGTTGGTGAAAATTCAATAAGTGGCAATGCTGTGCGTGAAATTAAAAAAGATATGTATGGTAATATGTGGATTGGTACTGAAGATGCTGGTCTTAATAAGCTGAATATCACAACTGGCATTTTTCAAAATTACACTCCTACTCGAGATGGGGGTATACTTTCTCATTACAATATACATGGCTTATTGCCAAGGGATTCTGAGTTATGGATAGGCACCTTTGAACATGGTCTGGATGTAATGGATATCAAGAGTGGCAAGATTATAAGGCACTACGGTACTGGAGCCAATGAAGGCGGCCTACGTAGTGATTTTATACTATACATTTATGAAACCCAGAATCAAGAGCTGTATATACTTACTTCTCTTGGAGTTTACAAGCATCTTGAAACCACTGATTCGTTTGAAATTGTTGAAGGTTTTCCTGAAATACACCATTACACATTTCTGCTGGAAGACCATAAAGGTGTATTGTGGGCTGGAACGTATTGGGACGGTCTTTACTATTACAATCCTAAAACCGGAGCAAAAGGCTTTTATAAATATGATAGTACAAATTCTAAAAGCATTAGTTCAAATGTAATAAATGGAATATTTGAAGATTCTCAGAAACGCTTATGGATAGCTACGGAAAATGGATTAAATCTTTTTAATCGACAAACCCTAGATTTTACAAGAGTAGCTAAAGAAGACGGTCTTCCCAGTAATGTCACTTATGCGATACTTGAGGATATAAATAACAATCTCTGGATAAGTACTTCAAACGGACTGGTAGCTTATAATCCTGATGACAATAATCTTACAATCTATACAAAATCTAATGGCTTATTGAGCGATCAGTTTAATTACAGCTCATTTTTTAAAGATGATTCTGGAGAGATGTACTTTGGAAGCGTAAATGGTTTGATTAGTTTTAACCCAAGTACATTTCTGAAAAACACATTTAAGCCCCCCATCTATATAACTGATATTCAAATAAATAATGAAAATGTAGATGTTAATAGCATAGACTCTCCTCTAAATAAATCAGTCTCCTTCTCAAGGGAACTGAAGCTTACCAATAAACAATCTACCTTCAACCTCACTTTTGCCTCATTGAGTTATACTTCGCCAGAAATGACTAAGTACTGGTATAAACTTGAGGGCTTAAACGATAATTGGATAAGTCTAGGCAAAAATCATGATGTAAGTTTTACTGAATTACCAGCTGGGAACTATTTATTTAAAATAAAAGCACTCACTGGCGATGGTGTATGGAGCACTAATGATGCAGGTTTAGAAATAAACGTACTACCTCCTTTTTTCGCGAGTAAAATAGCTTATACTTTTTACAGCCTCTGTTTGGTATTTGTACTATTTCTTCTTCTTCGGTATTATCACATCTTTAATAGAGATAAAAATAATCAACGCATACAGCAATTAGAAAACGCAAAAGAAAAGGAAATTTATCAAGCAAAAATTGAATTCTTTACAAATATTGCACACGAGATTAGAACACCACTTACACTCATTAAGAGTCCGCTGGAAAAGCTTATGAAAAGCACGTATAAATCTCCAGAAATTCCTCGAAACCTTGGGATTATGGAGAAAAATACTTCACGCTTGCTCAATCTTGTAAATGAACTTTTAGATTTCAGAAAGACTGAAATGCAGCATATTAAACTCAACTTTGTTGAGGTTTCTATAAATGAGCTTCTTGAAGAAACATATATTCGTTTCAGTCAAATGATACAGGAAAAAGAGATTGGATTTGATTTAATTCAACCTAATGAAACTGTATTTGCTTATGTAGATGAAGAAGCAATTAAAAAAATTCTCAGCAATCTCTTTAGCAATGCAATTAAATACTCACACAAGAAGGTTAAGATAGGCCTGACAGCTGAAGAAACCTATTTTAAAATATGTATCGAAAACGACGGCACATTAATTCCCATTGATTTGCAACAACGAATTTTTGAACCCTTTTACCGGGTACCAGGAGAGGCAAAGAATATGGGTACAGGGATTGGATTGTCTCTGGCGCATTCGTTAACCCAACTACATCAGGGTAAATTGCTTTTTGAAACCAACAACAGAATGAATACTTTTATTTTACAAATACCTGTTGACCAGCCTGATGGATTAAAATCAATTATAAGAACCAGCCCAACTAAAAAAGAGCGAACCGAATCGTATACTGAAAAATTTGAAAAAAATGCCCCTGTTATCCTTGTAATTGAAGACAACCTAGAACTTGCAGACTTTATGTATTCTGAATTATCTCTAACCTACAACGTAATTCTGGCATCAAATGGAGAACAGGCACTGCGGGTGTTTAAAAGGGCCGATATACAACTTGTAATAAGCGATGTTATGATGCCGGTAATGGACGGTATATCATTTTGTAAAAACCTTAAAGAAGATTCTGAAACCAATCATATCCCAATAATAATCTTAACCGCTAAAAGTGCCTTAAATGCGAAGATTGAAGGGCTTGAATCTGGTGCAGATGCCTATATTACCAAACCATTTTCAATGGATCACCTTTTAGTTCAAATTTCAAATCTATTAGAGAATAGAAAAACTATATTAGGGCATTACAGCAACACTCCTCTCGCTCATTTAAAATCCCTTTCAATTTCTCAATCTGATCAGGACTTTATCTCCACATTAGATAAAATCCTTGAAGCGAATATGAAAGATCCTAACCTCAACGTAGCTTCTCTCGCTCAATTTATGAATATGAGCAGATCAACGTTGTACCGTAAGATCAAAGAAATTTCAGCACTTAGTCCCAATGAACTTATAAACATAAGCCGACTGAAAAAGGCAGCATTTCTTTTAAAAGCAACTAATAAAAAGATTTTTGAGATTTCAGAGGAAGTAGGTTACCGTTCTCAAACGAGTTTCGGTCGCAACTTTCAAAAACATTTTAAAATGTCTCCTTCCGAATTTTTAAAATGTAATGACCCTAATTAAAGTTTGTAAAAATTAGCAATGCTTCAGGCATTTTAAAGAATTCAATTTCTGTTAAAAAGTTTAAAATGCGGTGTATGATTCGGTGAGTCATCAAAAAAAACCATTTCTGAAACCCTGAAGAGACTTGCACTCCCAGATAAGTTCGAATCCCATGCAGACTGCTAAAAGCCCTTCGAAAGAAGGGCTTTTTTTTGTTTATAGGAATTCTGTAAAACCAATTAAAGTAAGCCCTTAGGAGATCATTATCTTTATTTTAATAACCTTCAGAATTAATGAGTACGTAAACGTGCGGCATTTTAAAAAAAACTTCGACTAAGTTGTTTGAAATTATTTATAATTACCTTTTAAGAAGAATTATTTTTAAGGGTTTACAAAAAACATAAGGCCGAATTAAATATTAATTCAGCCTTATGTTTTCTTTGTTTGTAATAAACTGTATTATTTAAATGGAAAGTCTGTGCTATTTACTTTCTTCCAAGTTTCTTCTAGAAAAGTTTTAGCCTCAGAATCATTTTTATAATATAAATATTTAAGAGTTTTCTCACTATCTCCTTCTGTACCCCATATTTCTTTGATAGCATAAGTTGCTAATGGCAGGGATAGAATTATAATTAATACATAGGTGCAAATTTTTAAAAAATTATTTGTTGCAATTTTATTAATATTAAAATTTTTTGTCTTGGCTGCAAAATGCTCAATAGTCCTCACACTATTTGACAATTGCGCACTTGCATTTTCATATTCTGAATTAAAAATTTTTAAATTTTGTATAAGACTTCGATTAGATTCTTCACAAGATTTAATGCTACTATTTAAGGTCTTCATTTCATGCAGAAGAGCACTTATAATTTTAGGTGAGAAGGATTGAAAAGAATTCTGAATATTTTGATTAGTACTTTCAACTCTTTTTAAAAGACTTATGGTAACATCAAACTTCGTTTGTAACCTTATAATTTCTTGATTTGGGCTCTCCATTTTTACTTAAATTTTTAATTAATGCTTTCTTTTTTTTCTAATTTTTTTCTTCTTGTTAGCTTCTAAATCCTCTTGGAATGTAGAAGCAATAAAGCTATTGTGGTTTTGATGTAATAACTCTTGTATCAAATTCCCAATAGAAAATAAATTAGAGTTATCTTTTTCAATAGGTGCTTTATTTAAATTATTTTGTTCAATAACGTCTTGGATACCTTTTAATGAAAATGACCTTGAAATTGCACTGCCTTTTATCTTCGATCCGTTAGACTGATTAACAAATGTGATTCCTCTTCCAAGTAATATTTTATAGTTACTATCTTCGAGGATCTTTTTAAATTGATCTATCGTTTTAGATTTAGGAAGTGCTTTTGCGATTATCATCTTTAAATACTCAATTTCTCGATTCTCATTAATATATTTGTTTGATTCTAGTTTTTGCAGCTGATACTTCTCCTCTAAAGCTCTGCATATATCAATTGCTTCTTTTGCCGAGAAAGAATCTGAGACAAGGCTACCATCCTTTCTTATTCGATTTAATGCAATGTGTAAATGAATATGACTATCTGTATCAGGATGTCTTATCGCAACCCACATAGATTCTCTTTCTGCAAACTGATTCATGAAATCATTCAAAATTTGATCTATTTTACCCCCAGTGATATTGTCATCTCTTTTCCATGATAGAATTATATGTTGTGTTTTCTTTTTAGCCCTTCTATTAAGTTGTTGTCTGTTTTCGAACTCGCTTATCAGAACTTTAAATTTTCCTCCAGGAATCACCCCATTTGCATCAATTAGACTATATTTTTTAGCAGTCAAGTAATTTATTAAAGGTTCAATATTTGTATTACTTATTTTTGCTATCATAGTAGGTATTTATTTTTTCTATTGATTTTGAAAGTGAACTTATTGAATCAATCAAATTGAGATTATCTTCGATACCTAATCGGTTTTTCTTTTTATTTAATTGCCAAATATTTCTACCGATAACAGCTATTTCCTGCTTTAATTTATCTGCATTATCATCTGGTAAATATTTTATTGCTACACGTTTATTTTCAATTAGTGATCGAACGTATTCCGATTTTGAAATATTTAGCTGTTCAGCTTTAGATTCAATTCTCAATGCGACCTCTTGAGAGATACGTATATGTAATCTATGTTTTTTCATTATGAGCATTTTTGCGAATATTCCGGTTATTGGGTGCACATAGTGGCATACAAAACCACAACTTGCCAACGTCAACCGCAAAAGGTTGACTCTACTTCCCTACTGCTCGATTATATTGTTTAATAACCAAGATAAACACATTAACGGTTATGTGTATAATGTATGTAGGTTTTGAAATATTCTTGAGGATTTTAAATTACTTACTTTGACTCTCGATTAATTCATCTATATCTTTTGGCCTAAAATAAATTCTTCCTCCAATCCTAATTGGTTTTAATATTTCATCTCGAATCCAATTATATAGCGTAGGTCTGCTACAGGCGAAAATTTCTCTTGTCTCAGGAAATGTATAAAGCTTCTTGTCTTTTTTAAGTGTAGTTTGCAAATCTGGAATACTAGAAAAAGTCTCACCTTCTAATAAATTCTGATCTGAGCTCGTAACTAATTTGTACTCTTGAATACCTTTTTCAGTAAACAAAATGATTTTTGGTTTTTTCATATTTAATGTTATTTAAGATTATTTAATAACAAAACTATGCAGACCTCCAAAAGCAAACTTCACTAAGTGTACATCAAAAAAATGTACACTTACTTCCTTTTACAAAGATTAACTTCATTAAGAATATCAATCAATTTAAACTTAACATCTATTTCTACATTGTAACCCGTTGGATTAGTGAGAATCTCTAATAAGGAAGAAGAATAACGACCAAGCCATCTATAATCTTCTTCAAATTCATTACAAGGATCACTGGGATGTACATTTGAAGGCGACTTCAACTTTCTCTTGTCTCTGTTTTTAATTCGCTTGCCATATTTAATAATAGCAAGTTTCATTATATCATTCAGGGTATATTGATTTCTAGGTTTTCTAATCGATTCATCACTAAGCCTTTCTTGCCAACTAACTATAATTCCACGCCTTGCAGATATACATTTAACCATCTGATCTTCTAAAATTTTGCTTTGATTGTTTATCTCAAAAGCCTCTTGTAATTCATAAACTTTAGCAAATAAATTCAATGATTTAATATCATCCACGATAGTTTCAGTTCTCAAATCGTTACGTTCTTTAATAACATCTTTAATCATAATTATCTTTTTAAACCTCTACGCTTATTAAGTCTAGGGCCTGGTTTTACAACCAACTCTACTACTTTACGCATATTTGACATACCTTGTCTTATCTCATTTACTTGTCTAATAGCGCGTGTACCAAATAATCTTGCCTCACCATGTGATAAACTAAATCCTTTAATATTTGAAATGGCAGACACTACTACCGTAGTTTGAAAATGTGTTAACGATAAGCTCTCTTGTGACAGTATTTTGTCGATTTCCTCACAGATATCGTCTATGAATTTTTCCTCTTCATTAGTAGAATTCTCTAAGAAATGGCTCACCTCAGCATTGTTTATAAAAGCAAATAAGCTGTTCGCAATTTCATAAAACAATAAGTACCCAAATTCAAATCTTCTAAACCCAGTTAAAGGATCAGTAAGTAATTCAGTAGCTAAATCTTTTAAATCAAGTCTATCTTTTAAATCTGCAAAAGTTAACCCCAGATACTCCTCTAAAACAATCTCATATAAACCTGTATTTAAGTAGGTTAATCCTAAATTATATAAATAATATTTGAGACTTTTATCTAAGTGATCATCTGTAATAATGTAAGAATTAAACTCTCTTTTCAATTTATCATTAATACTAAATTCTCAAAGTTCCATTAATCCCTGAATAGATAATACGTGAAGGAGATCATACCTGTTAAGTTGAGCTTCGGAATCTAAAAGTTTTCTCTGATCACATTCTGGCATCGATGAGATTGATTTAACTCTTTCAAAAGAAGTGTTCAAAAGCATTTAAATAGTTTTTAGTTATAAAGTAGATATATAAATAATTTTAAGTGTGGCCTAATGAATATTAAAAATATTTATATATTCAATTGTTTTTCAATTTATTATATATAAAATATAATTAAAAAAAATAAAACCTAATGATCTTTTTACCATTAAAAATAAATCTCAAGTATATATATACTTATGTATCTATAATTCCATAAAAACATAAAATTATGTTTTCATAAAAGTATTTGCGAGCAGAGGGGAAAGAATGCAATTCAAATGATCTATATTAAATAAAAGATCCTTACTGACTACCTATAAATGTCTTTCATTTATAATAAACAGTTTTAAAGCACAAGTAATTTTGATTACAGACAACAATTTATCTTATGACTATACTCTACCTCCACGGACTCGAAAGCAAACTAAATGATTCTAAAAAAGCGATTCTTGAACAGTATGCGACTGTTGTAGCACCAGATTTAGACTATAAAAACAATCCTGGTGCGGTACAACAGGTCTACGAAGCCTATAAAACGGAGGCTATTGATTGTATTATGGGCAGTAGTATGGGCGGTTTTGCAGCATACCATCTGGGTTTGGCTTTTAAAAAGCCTGTTTTACTATTTAACCCTGCCTTAGTAAAACGTTCTGTTCCTCAAAATATACCGGACTTCGAAACACCGAGTTCTGGATTTGGGCAGGTTGTTTTGGGTGGTAAAGATACCGTTGTTGATCCCAGTGACACCTTGACCTTTTTAGGAGAGCAACTTAAACGAGGTTTTGATTATCATCTACATCTGCGTGCCGAAATGGGACATCGTACGCCAAAAGAACTATTTGAGGAGGAAGTGAGGTGGTTTTTTGAGTATCGGGGTTTGTTACAACTTTAAAATTAATTTACTAAAGCTACTTGGTTGTGCTATTTTTTTTGGTCAATTTTAAAGGACTTAAATTAATCAATAAATTATCTCTCAGTGCCAGCATCTCATTATCATTAAGCCCTGAGTTTTTTAATGCCTCTACTAATTCTTCCTGTCTTGGTTGACCAAAAGTTAAACGATATAAACCTAATGTCGTTTTTAATTGTTCATATTTAAAAATGTCTTTGCTAAAAGAAGTCATAGGTACAAAACGATCTATTTTTAGCGCTCCTTCTTCTAAATACCAATAGGGACTAATACCTGAATTCTCATTACTATATTTTTTTTCTGCTTCGGTAAAAAGCTTATCCCAGAGCGATGTATCCTTACAATAAGAGTATAATTCATCATTTTTAATCAATTCCGCTATTTTTTTTCGGATAACAAAGCTTTTAAATCTGTTTATTCTTCCTTCTCTTTGCTCTAGATCAATCGCATTGTGAGGTAAATTCCAGTGATAAATCTTTCTACAATAAAAATGAAAATCTAATCCTTCTTGGCCTATTGATGTAGATGTTAGGACAAAAGGCCTGAAAGGAGAATTAAAAACAGATCGAATATTTACGGCTCTATCCTTACCACTTTCAGTACTTAATTTTTGCGTCCCATAGCTAATAGCAAAATGACAACGCATATTTTGAGTTAGAATTTCTCCTTGATTATTTTGTAAATCTACTTGAATGTTACTTGATCTGGTGGTCAATATATTCTCAAGGTATTCTGTTAATGGTTTTATCTCTTGATAATTATCGGCTTCTTTAATTAAATACAAAAACTCACTCATCATGGCTGCTATATTACCCGAAGCACAATAATTCAATACTTGTCTCCAATATTCTTTACCTGTTGCTGAAATCCTAATTGCAGAAATAGATTCTGGTTTATTAAAATGAGAGCGAAATGCCTCAGCTATCTTTAACGATTCACCTTCTAAATCGAGCGTATCTTTAAAAAGTTTTCGAAGTGAAAATAAAGATGCATTTGCTGGAGAAGCTAATACAGAGGTTGCAAGAATTTTGAATAAATCTAGTGGGAATTCACCTAATTTAATAGCTCCTTTTTCTAACCCGGCAATAGTATCTCGAGCATTTTGAAAGTGTTCTTTTTTACTTCCTTTAAACTTTAAAATATACCTGTCTAAGAATTGGAATGATTTATCTTCATTAAGATAATCAATTAAAATTGGTGCTAACCAATACCATCTATCATCCTTTCTCTTAAGCTTACAATATATCTTTCTAATAGAAAAATCTCGGAATACGGCTTTTAGCTTTTTCTCTTGCAGAGATCTGATACTACTAAAAGACTTATCAAATTCAAATTCATTATCCTCATATGCGCTTATTCCTATAAATCGAAAAGGATAAATAAGAATTAGATTGGACATTTGAGATACTTTTCCCTCTACAGTGCTGTAGTTTAAAACTGGTCTAGGCTTCGGCTTATCACTAAAATAAGAACGCCTCTCCTTCTCCTTTAAATCTGACAATAACTCTGATCCTATAGTACGACGCTCTATTTCATAAGATAATAAAGTAGAAACTGCTCGAGGTACCATCGCCCAACCTGAGAAAATTAAAATTTTGGAAAAATCATCAGTATCTTTATATATGCCAAATGGTTTATACAAACCTTTTGATGGAGGCACCCATAATAAAAATTCGGCTTTGTCTTTAAAACATTCTTGAGCTAGTAATCTTAGTTTTGGGTTGGGGTAAGAGGGCACATCATTATGATATCCCACAGCCTTATAATTATTAATAGCTTCATATGGTAACCAGGAAGAAGTATTCTTTTTAAAAAATTCTTTAAGGCCAAGTTCATCTTTATACATATCTAAGTTTTCCCTCAACTTATAACCTTGCAAATAAGATAATGGATAGGGCGCTGACTTGGAAAATTCTATTGTTGAACCAAACCTATTATTTAATCTTGGATTAATTTTTGCTATTTCTTGCACGGTTCTATCAATAGCAATAAAATTTTCTATATCATTTTTAATTATGACAAGGTTTGTTCCTTTAGCAGTAGAAACCATATTATCATAATTCTTTGCAATGGCCATTCTTTCGTTACGGGAGATAAACTTCTTAAATGATTTTTCTAGGTCGCTCTTTTTAGCTAGTGCCTCTTCATTATTTTGTATTACCTGTTCAGGATGTCTCAAAATATCAAAAAATGCTTGCTGATCTTTTCTGAAACTTTTCCACAAACTTTTTCCTTTCTCACCACCTAAAAAAGTAATAATCCTTTTAAATTCTGTATGATGATCTTCACCTTGCAATTGTTCCAGTTGCGTAGTATAAGGTTTAAAAGGAGTAGCAGATAATAACAAAACTTTTGCCTCCTTATCTTGAAGAACAACTTGTGCAATTTCATTTGCTTCACTTATTTCTTCTGAATCTAAAAGTGTTTTAAAACGTTGAAATTCATCCAATATAAATAAATCCGCATTGAGGAACCTAACGCAAACTTTGGTTAATTCTTTTCTTAAAAATCTTATAATTTTATAAGCAAAATCAATAGCTTGTCTATCATTGTTTTTAGAAAGTTTTTTTAGTAATGCTATAAAGGCTGAATAAAAAGAGCTGTAATCTCTATTTCCTAAATACGCTTTCATTTCAACAAAATCTTTCTCGTTAAAAGAGATAGACTCTAATTGCTTTTTAAAATCTCGAGGTAAACCTTTTCTGAAAACTTCTATGCCTTTTTGTTCGTATTGAATAATCAGATTATGCCAATTATCCTCGCGTATTTGGTGATTACCTTTTAGCATTTTTTTTAACACATCTTTCTCTTTTTTAAAATCACTATAGGTAATCAAAAGGCTATAAATCATAGCACGCTCTTCTTTAAGACCAACGCTTTTCGTAAGATTGAATGATGTTGATGGTGTAAGAGAACTTAATTGGATGGGGGAGTTCTTTATTTTTTGAGATTTATAGGCTAAAAAAACAATCCGGTTTATTTGGTTTGAAGCTGTTTTAAATGGATTTAATTTAATGATATTTTGTTGCGCTAAAACTTGATTAGAACATATGTAAACAACGTGAAATGGCCTTTCTCCGTGGTGTTGCTTCTGTATAGCTTTTGCAATGACTCCTTTAGCTACAATGGTTTTCCCTAAACCTACTTCATCAGCTATAAGGACTTTACTTCTTTTAAATTGAAAGAGTTGTTTAATAACATATTTGACAGAAGCAGCCTGAAAAGGTTTTAATTGACTATCTACTGCCTTTACAGCATCATTAATTTCTTTATTCATCGATAAACTCTTTAAAAACATTCCAAAGCGGTAAAAAATCCTCCACTACGTTGCCTTCTTGTTTTTTTAGATATTCTATTACTTTATCTATTTGCGCTAGCTTTTTTGGAGTTCTAGAAGCAGCTAGTAATAGGTGTTCGTAAATAGGTGTATGAATAGTAATATCTTGACTAGAATTCCCTGTAATTTGCTGAATTTTAGTGTCATCTTCAAAGATCTCCATAAGTCCCTGAAAATCATCTGGAGCCAAAAGAAATTGTAGATATTGAAAAAATTTAATTTTACTGCTAATTAGATTATTAAAAATTACTGCATTCCTTTCTACTGGAATTAAAACATCCATTTTAACTAAAAGGGATTGCTTTAAAATTTTATTTAGAAAGATGCCAATAACAATAAAACTAGACAGGTTTGTTATTGCAATGTTTTCAAAAATTATGTCACTAGACATTTCAGGATTAAAAAAAATGGCATCATCTAATTTTCTATGAATAAGTCCTATTTTAAAACTAAAATCATTCTCAGATAATTCTATTGCTTTTAGTTTAAGAACCAAATTAAAATTCTGATTTGATTCGTTCTTTTCAATTATTCCTTTCAATTCTAGATTACTAATTGAATAATTAATTTCTCTTAATAATCGCTCTAAATTGACCTTTTCTTCATCTGGTATTACTGAAATTGATTTATAGGGTTGAAAGATAGATTGTTCATTATTTAATAATTGTTCTTTCAAATTCTTTAAATTTCTAGAAGATACTTTAGTATCCATCTGGATCATACATTCTGCATTTCTTGTAAATGCAGGATCAGTACAGTTTGCCGAACCTAAAAAGTATGATGTGCCGCTATCTGTTTGACCTACGTATATTTTGGCGTGAAGATTCTGAGTGAGCGGCATTGATTCCTCACTATCTAACATATCTTCCCCTTGAACAACTAAGGGATTTAAACACCATACCTCCATTGTAGATAGAATATTTGTAGGGATGTTTTGTAGCTCTTCATTTCTTGATATAAGAGTAATGCTTTTTGACAGCGCTTTAATTCTCTTTAGTGTAGTAATATCGACAAATGGAGAAATGATTAACAAATCTTTGAATGTGGCTTTCTCCAGAGGGTTTGGAAAAGAACTCAATTGATTATTAAAGCCTAAGACAGGATGAAACTGCAAAGAATCAAACTGTTCTGGCGAATCAAAGCTGGTCTTTGAAAGGTCCTTTAAAAAACCACCATCTAAATTATTCCTGTTCTGCCTTATAAAATACTTTAGAAAATTAGATAACTTAGAAGAACTTGCGATTTTATTATTTGTAAGCTTCCCTTCGGTATAACCAGCGATATCCCAAGATCTATCAAAAGTTAAGTTCCTACTAAGTACAATGACACGATATAGTATGTCACCATCATTATTAATAAATCTAAGCACCCATAATTTAGGATGAAATGAAGCATTAACAATAGGTGGCGTGACTTCTACGATACAATCTTCTACAAAAGCTAAAAGCTTGTTGTATGAATCGGGTACTTTAATCTTACCGCGCTGGCAGTATAAAACGACTTTGTCTTTACATTGCCTTATAGATTCTAAAACATCATATCTGTTTTGAGTAAAATTACCTTCTAAACTTTTGGAATAGAATAACGCAACAGGAACTGCCAAAAGAGCAAATAAATCTAACGAATATGTTGTCCCAATTGCTCTTTCTAACTCGTAGCCTTCTGGTGGTGAAAGCAGCTTTCCATAATTTAGCCTATTCTTTTTAAGATCTAGCATAGCCTTTCATTATATCTATTACAATTTCTTTTCCTTGTTTAAACCTATAATCTAACTGTCTAATACCTATCCAATCATCCACTTCAGCTGTAGGATTATTTATTTTAGCATTGCTCTTTTTCTTAGCAAGCTCTTGGTTAATGACGAGATCATCTAAAGCCTCAAGGTTTATATTAGTTTTCACCATCTCTTCTTGCCAGCGTATCATAAAAAAGCGAGTAGGCTGCTTAGTTCTGGTTGCAATAGAGTTAAAAAGAAAATCAAAATCAACAATATTTTCACCTTCACTACGCTCTTTAAATTCGGCTACCCAATTATTCCACTCTTCATCAAAATTCCTAGTTCCCGACTTTTGTTGTAATAAAATATTATATCTGATATGTGCGCCGTGCATTAAAAAATCAAAAGCTAGTGCAGTCTGGATAACACCTAGTAATTGATTGTCTTGAAGGCCTTTTGAAATTAAGTAATTGCCGTATGTTTTAAAACTGGAAAACTCTTGCATCATTTCCATCTCAGCAGTGTCTTTTAAAATAAATTTTAAAAGATTTGAGGACTGTTTATGATGTGGCATATCAGTTAGGAATTGGTCTTTTAAATATTGAGCTTCAAGTAAAGACAGTTCCATATCCACGTCTTCACTTATCTCTAAACTAGTAGGAATAGTAAGTCCAAATGTTTGTTCCCAAGATTGGGCTAAACTATCATCTAAGTTGCTTTCTGAAGAAGATGCTCCTTTGAGATTATTCAATTTTACATATTCGCTAAGTGAGAGATTTGTTTTAATAATGCCGTGTGTTCTTAAACCATTCCAATATATAGAAGATGCTTTTCGGGCAAGTTCACCATTATTTCTAGCCATTTGAACCCCTATAATTCCTTTACCTTCTTTATAATTAGCATTTTTAGCTAAACGATGCATTAATTCATTTTCTTTTTCTCTCAAATATTTTTTCAAATGTGGTGCCTTACCTTGATTGTAATCTTTCAGATATTGAAGAAAAAGTATTGGGATTAATATAAAGTATTTAGGTCGTGTCTGGATTGTTGAAACTCCCGGGAACAGCCAATCTGCAAGTGCATCTCTTACTACACCTATTCCTAATTCATCAATAGCATTAGATTCTGTAAGCATATCAACTACAGAAAACACTCTATCTCTATGTTCATTAGAAAAATCTATCCAACCAAAATTTGATGCCATAATCTAATGTGTTCTGAATGAATTGTGATCCGTATTGAAATAAACCGAAGCAAAAACCTCAAATAAATAGAGTAGCACTTCTTCTTTATGCTCAGAACTTATTGTAAATCTATTTCCAGTTTCAGAACAAGGAGTGTAAAATTTTAGCAGTTTGATTTTAAAGTTTAGTACTTCTTTCTTGTATTGACCAAATAATTCTTTATAAGACTCTTCTGAGTATGGCGTATTGCTCATTGCTAATCTGTGTGCAAAGGTTGCTGACTGTTTATCGCCTTGTGTGTGTTGAGAAATTCGATGTAATACGTTACGACTTATGCCTATATAGATCGGATCGTCCTCTTTATAAAAAATATAACATCCAGCAAAGTCATTATTAGTTTCCTTGTGTAGCTCTTGTAATTCCTCTTCTATTACATTATAAATTTTAAAATCATTTTCTCGTAATATTTTTGCAATTGAAGATGCTCCTACTTTATGAAGATTCCCTTTAGAATTTAAAAATAATTGATAAGAGATAAATGGAATTTCATTTTTTATTAGCTCACACAGCTTTTCAAAATCTGTAAAACTATTTTTAACCTCCTCAATATTGACGGAATCCATATTTGTTATATTAAATACTACTCTTATAAATCTGATATCACATCACACCAAATTGATGTTCTGTGACTAAACAATTTTGATAGTATACTAAAGCGTACAAGCTTCATGTAGCTCTTGTGATTACTGCGCTTACAAATGCTTCTTCGTAGATTAATGTTTGGAATCAATTACTTTTGATAAATCATTTGCGTAATGTGCTAATTTTTCAACAGGTGTTTTAGGCGATCCTTTTGCGGATAAAGCATTAAAATCACCAATAATGTATAGCGCTGCCCTTGCTCTTGTTATTGCTACATTCAAAATATAACTGTTGCGGTTTACAAAGTTCAATTTAGATTGAGCAGAATTACTGCTTATTACCATATTGAAAATGATAATATCTTTTTCATCACCTTGAAACTTATGGACACTATCAATCTTCAAAAGCTTGTCTGATTCACCAATTATATCTTGTAAAAGTTTTCGTTGACCTCTAAACGGTGTTATAATACCAATACTTTTTGTTGGGTTATCTGCTCTGAGTCTATCGTATAAATTCTTGGTAGACAAAGCGTGATATTTATTTGTATTTTTCTCATTATCCATTTCTCCTTTGACATCTAGCCAATAAAATCCTTTCTCAACAACATCATATTGTGCAGGTGTAGTTTTTATAGTCATTACTTGCCCCAAAGTTGTTCTGTAAATATGATCATTTGACCATTTTATAATTTCTGGATGGCAGCGATAATGTTCATTGAGCATAACTGACTTGAAATTAGATTTTTTAGATAAATCATCTACAAAGTCAAAGAGCGATTTGCTTGAAAATTGCACTTGATATTTACCTATGTCATATTTAGTTGCTACATAATCTGACTCTGACTTGGTTATATTAGTGATGTGAGGAAGTTGGTTAGGATCGCCTAATATTACAATTCGCTTTGCACGGTATATCACCGGCAGAAGTGATGCAAGGTCGCATTGTGAAGCTTCATCTACAATAACGATATCAAATATTTCAGGGCTTAAGGTAAAGGCATTCCGTACCGATAAACTAACTGCAGAAACGAGTTTAAGTGACTCAATTGCTCCTTGTTGAGCTTGTTCCAACTTTTCAACTCATTATGCTGCCAAACATTTTTGGCAGGTAAAAAGTCTCTATAGCTAATAAGCGCATCACCGTTTGCTGCTGATATTTTATAGTCGACTAAAGATTTGAGAACCTCTTTAGATATTGCTAAATGTTTATTATCAAAATCTTCCAATTCTGTACTGAGACGTTCGAGATTTTTCTCTGAATTTTTTAGGTGAAGGGCTGAGTTTTCATATGTTGATTCTACTTTGTCGAGTTTATTTTTAGCGCTACTGATTTTTTTTTGGTAGTGAACTTGTTTTATCTTCAAACTGTGAACTTTATTTAAAAAATCTGAAGCTGTTTCTGTGAAGTTCTGGCCATCTATGTGCAGCGGTGACTCCTTGTCAATAATCTCATCGATAGCTGCTGGTAAACTTTCGCGAAAGCGTATTAACTTGTTTTCAATTTCATTTTTTTTACTCTTCCCAAATAAATTACCCAAAAAGCCTGATGGGTAACTTTGCACTTGACTTTCAAGATTTTGAAATTCAGATTCTCTGTAGTTTAGTTTATTTTCAGCGGCAATTAATAAGCCCCAATCTGGGTAATTATCGCCGATTTCATCTAATGCCTTTTTTGTAGACTCTACTTCTTTTTTGTTTTCAAGAGTTTTTTCCCTTAAGGATTTTATTTCTTCGGGCAAACTTATAAAATTGCTATTCTTTCTTAATAGCTCCTTAAGTTCTACTGATTGTTGAGAAAATTTATTTGCAATGGAATCTTCGATGGTTTGCATTCTATTTGTAAGCGCGGATATAGCAGGCTTTACTTCATCTTCAATACTCCTACTTCCCGCAAATTTCAAAAGATACGGACTATCTATAAGCTCTGCGAAACGCTCATTAACAGTATCAACAGCTTTATGGTTACGACTTACAAATAGACATTTGACATCATTATATAGTGCATTAGCCATTATATTGAGGACCACTTGCGATTTACCTGTACCTGGAGGACCTGTTATAACCGAAATAGGCTGATTGAAAGCTAAAGCTACCGCACGTTTTTGTGATGTGTTGAGTGGACTTACACGTAATTGAGGCTTGGGTAAACTTGTAGATTGATTTTGTTGAAGTGGTTTATTCAACAAAATATGATGAAATAGGCTCTTTTCTGATAAATCGCTTTTAACAAGTTTTCTCAATTCACTCATTAATTGAGCACTGTACAAACCTTCTTGATGTAATGCTAGTGTCACACTTGATGATAACTCTACAACGGTATCTAATTCTTCCCGTATTGCATCAATTTTATCATCTATAGTTTTGGCAGTGGCAAGTTTAGATTGAATGGATTCCAAAATATCATCAGCTAATTGCATTTTTTCTAAGCTAGGCACATATAGCTCTATATCTTCCTTATCTATTTCTAAGGTATATGAATCATTTACACTGCTTCTTGAAATAACCTTGTAAAATAAAGGCACCAAGCTAGTACCTATCATTGCATTAATACCTACAAATACATCTTTTGACCATTGTTGTGCGCCATCTTCAATAAACGCCGACAAAAACTCGGGATAATTTTCAAGTTTTATTTGAAAATGCTGAGTTGTTACATTTATATGCTCAGCAATCATTTTATTAATGAGATCGCTCGCTTTATACCGCTCTGCTCTAACAAGTGTTAGATAATATTGTAAAAGCTTTTTAGAAGGTTCCCATCCTTGAGTATCTACCATTTGTTTTAATATGATACTTAATCTTCCTGGATCAATAGTACTTTGAACTGGTTCATCTATAGCTATTTCAGGATCATAGACCATACTTTCGTCAATACCTAAACAGGTTATGAGTTTTTGAATTTCATCGTCTGAGAGGTTCAACTTCTCGCTATGCCTGTCATCAAGTGAAGAAATGATATCATTTACATCGGTAACTTTGAACCATCGTTCTGCATTTCTTGGAATAGATGACTTGTCGTGCTTTATAGGTTGTTGAAAGTTGACGAATGCACTGATATGCCCTAAATCTACATCGTGGTTGTCTCCAATAAATGCTTCTGCTCGCGTACTTAAGAATTCTAACAGTGAGTATTTGTATGCTCTTACTTGTTGAAATGGATTACGCATTCTGGCTCCACCACTTACAAAAACAGTCCCACTATCTTTTGAATCCATACTCCACTGACCGTTTTCACTAAAACTCAATTGACCACCATAATCTTTAAAGTCAATAACCGTTATTTGACCGTGAGCTATGTACAATGCATCTAATTGATGACCATTTACACTTAAATTGGCAATTAGAACGTGTAAGTCCTGTGTGTTCTTTTCAGAGTGATACGTATTTAATTGGTGGGCTAAACTTCTGAAATACTCATTTTCGTGAGTCATTTCTCTACATACTCGATAAAATTTAATGGGCATAGGTCTTAATTAATTATTCTAAAATTAGATTTTCATTAAAAGTTTCGAAATTATAATCGCTTAGATGAACATCAATAAAACGTCTCAAACTATCTAATTTAAATTCCATTATATTTCCTGTATTAAAACCTCCGTATTGCGATAGTCTGTAAAGGAAAAAGAAGGTGTAATTTGCATATGTCAAATGTGGAGATAATCCTTGCCAAACCTGTTCTTGAGTCATTACTGAATAAAGTAAACAACCATCTTCAATTCTAGAACCAATATTATTTTGCAAAAAAATAGGACTATTAAAATACTCGTATGCTATCTCGAGATCTTCTCTAAGAAGTAGTCCTAAATAGCAAAATAATGTTTGACTGATACTTCTATGAAAGTAAATTTTATGTTCTTCGATGATTGCGCAGTTCCCCTTATCAAATTGATTAGGGAAACCAACATTTTCTTTCCTAGCGTTACTATAAGTTGATTGAAACTCAATATCTACCAATCTTTCAACAATAGGATATCCATTAGAGTTATGATCAAATACAGATGATGGATAGCTATAAAAGTTTGCGTGTTCGCTTCCAAATTCCCTTTCATTGTAATACCATACATTGTAAAGTAGACTAAGTAATCTCGATAATTCTTCTAATGTTTGTTCCATAATTAGCAGGCATTTTGATATTTGATTAATTTTCTTCCACCGTAGTTAAAGGTTAGAAGTGTTGAGTTATTAAGCTGTTCTTTCTTTTCTAAAATAAATGGCCATACGCGCAGAATTGTCATTAAAAGTTCAAACCTATTTAGCTTATCCTTCTTTGCTCTACAGACTATAGTTTTATATCCTTCTTCAGCTTGTTTTAGAGTGGGAATAGAAAGCCCCCTTTTTTGATAATCTATCACTAAGAAAATTGAATTCTTCAATTCGTTCTCTGGAATATCGCCATCATCCCATCGTACTATTTCAAATTTCTTCTGCTTTTGAAGCGCGTGAATACTTTCCAATAGCTGAACTACAGGTCTTGGATAATTAGTGTCTACATATATTTTTAAAGTGCTCACGATTGAAATGCTATTACCGCACTAATATCTTCTTTTGAAATGCCATAATCTGAAATAATATCATTTACCGATTCTGGACCATCATAAAAGCGCAAAATTGTTTCTACTCGCACACCTTGTTGACTAATAATAGAAGGTTTGCCCCCAGCACGTTTAGGAGTAATTTCTATTTTACCTAATCCTTTTGAAGGAACAATACGTTGAGCTATACCAGATGTATCAAACTCGATATCTCTAAAGAATTCTCGAACCAGTTCAATATTAAATTGGCCTTTCCCATTTAGAGTCACGTTACCACTTTCAAATTCCCAAGTAATATCACTACCAGACACTTTAAGTCGTTTATTTACATCATTTGTAGCAAATGGATATACCTTACTCGCTTTTGTTGCTAAGTCTGATCTTGATTTAAATATCTTCTGGATTGAAAAACCTTCTTCTATTAGCTCTCCAATCACTACAAGTTCTATTAAACCGTGAAAACTTATTCTTCTTTGTTCTATATCTTGTTGCTTATTCTCATCTAAACCTTCATAGTTAATTTCTGATAGTTTTGTAAACCATCTTCTAACTCGATCTGTAGTTTTATTAATGATAGCAGCAGCATCTCGTATGGTGTAGATTCCATCGTGTAGGCTGAATTCTTTCATAATATTAGGTGTTATTGCAGCAAACAAATCTTCTTGTCCTGAATTAGTTAGTTTTCTCTTTATAGTAAACTTTTTGGTGGTTGCTTTCACATCACTAAAAACAGTGCCTTCTGGTACTGGTTTATTTTTTTGTTTATAGAAGGCAATTACATCTTTCTTCTTATGTAAACCTAGTTTGATTTCTTCTTCATAACGCTCGTGATTTAATAACAAAAGGCGTTTTAAAATTTCTTTACGAGCGTCTGGATGAACGGTGTAACGAATGTTATCGCTTTCAGGAAGATAATCAATTTGATAAAAATTATGCTTCAGATTGATATCACCCCAACCATATGAGTTCAGAATTAAGCAGTCCATTTCTTTATGTAAATCTCTTAGTTTAACTATTCGAGAAATTGATTCTTCAAAAGTTATTTTGCCTTCTTTCTTTAAAATTAAATGATTGTACAAATTCCAACTTTCTTTACCATATTCTTTTTCAAATTCCTTTTTATTTAGAATTTTCACATTTTCAGTTAATATTTCATTGTGGTATTGATTATAAGTTTTAGTTAGACCTAAATTCAAATCATTCATTAACCTTTTACGAAATTCAAAGTATCTAAGGCCAACATTTTCAAGACATTCGCGTTCTTCACTATGAGGTTGTGGAAATGGAAAGTTTTCAAAAGCAGTTGTTGGTGCATACCTTAAAGTTGAACCTCCCTTTATTGAACAGTATTTCCAAGCCCAACCGTCATAAATGGAGCTACTTAAAATAGCAAAATCTGAAAAATTCTCTAAAGTTATAACAGCGATGGTATGTGAGTAGACTATATCATCACTTGTCGGTGAGAATACTACATATTTAGTCCCACCGGTAGATATCCTAAAGTGTCTTTTGATCTCTTTTATTTTCTTGTACAAATTTTTCCTGGAAGACTCATACTGCCAGTAGTTCTCGATAACTTTCTTATCTCTAGAGTTTAAATTCTTCTTTTTTGACTTTATCTTTTCCCGTTCTGGTCTCACCTTAGATTCAACTATTTCAAAACATTGAACGTATTGTTCAGCCTTGTTTTTTGACCAATCGTTAAAATTAATTACATATCTACCAGGTTCTTGACGGGTATGAGTATTTAATTCACTTCCATTTTGATATTTCTTTATGATGTCTGAATTTTTTTCAACTTTCAATAATTTATCAGCTTCACTTTTAGAAAGAACGAAACCATCACCAAGGACAATTGTGCCTTGAAAACTTTGATTATTATTTGATTTTAGAGTCATTGGATCTCCAATGAAACCTTGATCATCTAGATATGAATTTATAGTACTTACTATATTATGATTAAGAAATTTAAATTTCTTCCATTTCCCCTTATGTATTCCAACTAAAGACACCTCAACATTTGCTATTCCCGGCCATTTAAAAGCTTTGATTGCAAAATGAATATCTCCTCCTTTTTTAATTATTTGGGATAAGCCTCCTTCACGGACCGATCCTTCGGCAATAGAATGAGTTGCAATTAATGCCAAAAATTTATCAGGTTTTATGATTTCAAATATTCTTCTAAAAAAATATGCTACTAAGTCGACTGATCCAATTGGACTAAAGTTGTATTTAATATATTCTAAAAAGTTTTCACCAAAATCGCCACTCAATTTTTTGCCCACCAAGAAATGGAGGATTCCCCAAAATACAATCAAAACCACCATTTTGGAATACTTTAGGGAACTCTAAAAACCAATGGAAAAATCGTTTTTCTTGGGCTACAGCCGCTGCCAGTGCTGGACCACGATCTACAATTTGTGTAGGTGTGTTTAAATAGGTTCTATAATGGCTATCTGTTATTAGCTTTTCTCTGTTTTCTAATGTCTTAGGGATAAAGAATTGGGCAATTTGCATATCTGCAAGCTGTTTTATTCTAAACCATTTTTTACCAGAGGTTAATTTCGCGTAAGCGGTATCCTTATGAGTTATTTCTTCTGGTGTTTTTTCTGGGAGTTGTTCCCAAGCCGCAAAAGCTTTTAAAATTCCTTCCAGACTATCCTCCACATTATTTAAATCGTTAATGGATAATTGTCCAGCTTTTTTTTCTTTCCTCGGTATTTCTTTTTCTAAATGTAGCCGCAATTTCTTTTTCATCATTTGGTAACGTCTTAAAAGCCTCGGTTGCAATTCCGTTTTGTAATTCATTAAAATGCGCCAGACCTACTATGGCATTTCCACATTTAATATGATGGTCTAAGAAGTTCAACGGTTCGTTAGGATTATGTGCTTCTAACCATAGAGCTACTTTACACAACTCAACTGCAAGTGGGTTTAAATCTACCCCATAAATACAGTTGCGTATTACATCTCTTATGGCTGTTCTATAATACGTAGGAGATGGTTGTTCTGCGCTTTCGCGAAAGCTAGCTAATTCTGTAGCAATTTTACGTGCTGCAGAGAGTAAGATATGCCCAGAGCCACAAGCTACATCACATACTGTTATGGAGAGCAGTGCTGCTTCTGGATCTTCTTCCTTTAATTTATCTGTTATAATGTAGTCTAGCGAATGTTTGATTAAAGGTTTTACAAGCTCTTCTGGTGTGTAATGAGAACCAGAACTAGAACGCCCATCACCAAAAACAAAACTAAACTCATACCGAGCTCCTACTTTTGAGATTTTAGGGTCATACTCTAAAAGGCCTTCATATATAGAGCCAAACTCTTCTACATCAAGGTCTGAATAATTAACTCTTACCAGCTGTCCTTGATCACTTACAAAAGTGGTTAAGCGTTTTAAAACATCAATTAAATTCCCGTTGCTTAATCGCTGTTCTTTTAAACCTCCTAAAGCGTTTACTGCAAAAAGACCGCTACCTAGTGGTTTAATGCCTAGTTTACTTCCGTAGTACTCCTCTTCAAATAATAGAAAAGTGGTTTTTAAGCTTTCCCACAAATCGTATTTATCTGCATCTACATATACTCGGTTTTCGGTCAATTTTCTAAGTCGTTCAATGCTGTAAAAACGGTGGTAAATTTCGTGAAAGCGTTGTTCTTCCTCAGAAGGATTATCAGGAAATATAAGTTTGCGTTCTTCTAAAACAATCAAAAATAGAATACGATAAATTAATCGCAGTTGATACGTATAAAAAGTATCTGCATCGAGACGATTCCCCTCAATAAGGTCAATTAAGTCTGTATTGTTTTTATGAGATAAAAACCCATTGGCTAAAGTTTTTATAGAGTTTTCTACTGCTTCACTTAACTTTTCCCTAATACGAGTTCCTGAGGCTAAACTTTCTAGGTGGTAATACTCTATAATTGCATCTGCACCAGACTCTATAGCTTCTGGCATACGTGTGACGTGCAGTGTGCGGTAGAGAAGTGAGAAGTCTGCATAGAGTTCCTCTTCAAACATACGTTCTAAGTCAAACTCTAAATAACTCATACGCACCAAACGAGTGGCATCTCTAAGTAAACGTAATTGCTTTCCGTTAGTAACCAAAGCAAATAGGTGCTCTGTATTATTCAAGAACTCTTGCACCAGCGCGTGAGGCGATAATCGTGGGCCGCTATGTTCTCTGCGCTTATCCAAGTGGTCATTATATCCCATAATATGAATGGGAAATAAATCTCTATTTGTGGCACCGTGGCTTATTGCATAGGACTTACCATTAATCTGTTGTGCTTTTTGAATGCTTACTTCATAACCAAGCTCTGCCAGTAAAGGGATTATTAATTTTTCTCGAGTTAATGATGTTCCCGTATCTCCTTTAGGTAAATTCTCTAGTCTAATTTTATACGCCTGCCAGTGTGCGCGCATAATTGACCACGCCATACCTATTTCATCACGTAACGATGCCGTCCTAGAAAGTCCAAAAGCTTCTGGAGACTGGTATTTAAATTTTTCTTCGGTACGTATTTTATCCAGTATCTCTGAAGAGACAATATTACCTTGTATGTTAATGCTTGAAAAATTCATAATTATAAGGCTTTAGGTTTAGGCATTAACACATAAATCCCCATCACATCTGGCGGTAAAACAGGATGCACTGCCTCAAAGCGTCTTCCACCTACAAGCTCTTTAAATCTGCTGTGAGATTCTACTAAATGCATAGCGCGCTCTTCTGATAAGGTCTGAACCTCGCCTTTAAGTGTTGAATATGTTTCTGATACTTCTTTAAATAATTGTTGCTGTCTTTGATGCTGAATATTTACTACACTTCTGGCTTCCAATAATAATCCCTTGCACGTTTGATAGTCTAAAATTTCTTTGCTAGCATTTGCACCTCTATAACCCCAGAGGTACATTTCTTCTGCAATGAGCTCCCGATTACGGCCTACTTCTTTAATTACATTACGTACTCTAAACTGTACGATCGTAGTTCGTTTTTCAACTTCTTCTGTTTGAATAACAGCAGCTCTTGCAATGTGTCCAACACTTTCTTTGGGCTCAAAAGCTAATGACATCATTAACTGTGCTAACTGCTCAACAAATTTGTGATTACGACCTATATAAATTCTACCACGTGGAGTAGGAGATTCAAAACTTAAAGGAATAGCATCTACTTGAGGTAAGGTTCTTTTAAGATGATCTGGTAAGTTAAAAGGGTCTAAAACATATCCTTTTGCTTCTTTATTAACCGTTGCTCCCAAGGTTCTGCACGACTGTACGACAAAACTCTCTACCGTTGTTACATCACCTATCACCTCATCTACTTCTTTTAACTCTGCTTCAATGGTTTTAGGATCAACATTTTCATGTGAAAAGATAGTTCGCAAATTTTCTGCTTTTAACTTGGCTTTTTCTAGTTGGTTAGTTATGATTTTATCTGCGTCAGAAACCTCATCACCAAAATCCATCAGCATTTGATTTTCGGCAACCTGAGCCTTTGACGGGTCTAATAAGACTTCTTTCAAAACAGAATCCATTATAGATTTGTTTTCGTCACCTATAACAATAGAAACTCCTGTAGCTTTTTGAATATCGCGAACTTTTTTAATCAATACTTTTAGCACAACTGTATCAATAGGATTGTCTTCTCCCCACAGTAGGTATGCATATACAATCTCTGATGGTTGCCCATACCTATCCACACGTCCTTCACGTTGTTCTAATCTGTTGGGATTCCAAGGTAAATCGTAATGCAGTACCGCTGTAAAATGCTCTTGAAGATTTATCCCTTCTGATAAACAGTCTGTAGCAATAAGCACTCGTTTTTTGCTTTTACCCATTGCATCAATCATTTCTTTACGTTGCTCATCTGCAAATTCAGAAGTGATGGTCTGGACATCAATACTTTTAGGTAAAGCAGTTTTAAGTAGTTCTCCTAGATATTTTGCGGTTGCGATGTACCTACAAAAAATGATAGGACTCACGTCTTTTTCAGTCCATTCTTTAATCTGTTCAACGGCAATACGCGCCTTTTTATCCGCCTTGATATTAGTGAGTTTTTCAATCTGACTTATAAGGCTATCTATAGTAATAATATCTGCAGATTGGAGTTCTAATCGCTCCATAAGGTCTGTCTCTAATACATCTGAATCATTATCCTCAGCAGTGAAAAGTGGATTACTGGATGAAATATCATCTACAATTATCTGTTTTTCCCTTCTAGCTTTAAGCATTTCTAATCCTGCCTGAGGACTTGACATTACACCACGCAGTAAAGCCAATGCTGCCCAATAATGTGAAAGCGCTTTATTATCTTTTTCTCCCTTTCTGGTTAATCCTTGGGCAAAATGTAGAACTTCAGTGTAAAAATTCTTGTAAGCGCTGTTAAGTGTATATCCTATTTCTTTTGTTTCTCTATCAGGAAATGGCGTATCTTGATTTAACCAGCGTTTAATATTTGCTCTTTTACGTTGCACAAAGTACTTAGATAAATCAGTACGTTGAGAACGTGTGATATTTTCAAAATCTAAAGAATTGAAGCGCTGCTGCAATAGACCTAATAAAGATCTGAACTCCTCATCCTTTCCACTATGAGGTGTTGCTGTTAATAATAAAAGATGACGTTTTTCATCTTTAGCGATATCGTGTAAAAGGCTGTAACGCTGTTGTTGGTTTTTAGATTTTGCACCAGCAGGCATTGTGCACGTATGGGCTTCATCTACAATAATAAACTCTGGACAATCCGTTAAATAGATTCCTTTTTTAGAAGACTGTTTCAGATAATCAATTGAAATAACCTGAAATGGATAATGATAAAATACACTTCTATCATCTGGTATTTTTCTTTCAAGACCTGCGATAGTTGAAGAGCGAATAATTTCTGCTTCTATATCTAGTTTATCTTTCAATTCTCCTTTCCATTGCTCACATAAATGAGGCAAGCATATTACTGAGAACCGTTCAACTTCACCACGTTCCATAGATTCTTTGAGAATCATTAATGCCTCAACGGTTTTCCCAATTCCTACATCATCAGCAATGAGTAATCTAGTGACTTCTTGTTTGAGAGACATTACTAACGGAATCATTTGGTAAGAGCGAGGGCGAAACGATAATTTACCCATACAACGAAAGGGGCCTGCAGCATTTCTAAAAGAAAGTCTTGAGGCGTGAAATAATAACTTAGCAGATTCAAAATCTCCTATGTCGTTTGATTCTGGATATGAAATCTCTGTATTAGTAATGTCTTGACCTTTTAAAGGCAGATACACGCCTGTAATTTCGTAATCAGAACCGCCCAAAGGTTTTATGTTCATTACATCCACATCATCAGAAGGCATAACAATCCAGTCACGACCTCTATAATTAACTAATGTCCCTGGTTTATGCTCTTTACTCATTATCTATTACTTTTCTAAAAATATCCTTTCTCGAATCTGTTAACTCAGGTAGCTTTTGGTTATATCGCCAGACTATAACGTCGTGTCCTTGCTCTGCCAACAATCCTCTTTGTTTTTTGTCTTTTTCCTTAACCTCTTCCTTATCGTGTACAGATCCATCTATAAAGACTAATGTCTGAGAACCGTCCTCCATATTGTCGTAAACAAAATCTGCTGAGATATAGTAATCTTTTAAATTTATTTGAGCACGATCCGGTAGCGCTAATCCATTATTATAAAGGTGTTGAATGAACTTCAATTCTAAAACTGAATTTTTATCGTAGTTTTCTTTTAAAAAATCAAATTGTTTATGATAGCCCTGTTGCTTGTTTACAGCAACCTCAACATCAGCATCCATCAATAGTTCTAGAGGTGTTTTGATTAGTTTTCTATCAATTACATTGTGATGTCTTTGATTGTAATATGAAAGTAGGTCATCATACGATGCACTTAATGCTAATGGATTATCATCATTTCTAGTCTCAGGATTGAAGTAACACAGCTTGTAAGCTTCAGTAAACACTTCCTTGAGCTTACTTGGGTTATTTGTTAATTCTGACAAAACTCCTAGGCTACCTTCGGCTGCCTCAAATAATAAAATATTAGCGTGTTCCCCTGAGCCCATATTCCAAGCTCCTAATTCACTTTCTTCAATTTGGAATACTTTTTCTATAGCTCTTTTAATCGCATAGGTTAACGTGATAACTCCATCTTCACCAAGACCAAGTGTTTTTACAGGTTGCATATATAATACATCTGCATAATCTTGAGTATAGACGTGTACTTTTCTAACTGGATCTTTTTCATCATCTTTTTCGTTTTCAGAAGGTGTTTTCCAAAATCCAGTATTAAGACCTATGTTATATCCATTTTCATCACCCGGCTTCGATCTTTTCCATTTTCGGTTCATTTGAAGCAATCGTGCTGATGGTCCATACCGGAGCTCTAGTAATAACTCTTCATTAAATGATAATTGAGATTTTTGCGTATTATGAATTCCTCCTGAAAAGGAAAAATATTGTTCAATATCATACCCAGAAGATGCTCTTTCTTCTTCTTGAGATGAGATACGTTCCATTAATTTTGTCTGTCCTTCTGCAAGTTCCAAGAGATTAGGTTTATTTTCAACTCTTTCGTCACTATTCAACTCAACATTAGTTATAGGGTCATTATTTACGCTTGTACCTTCCTGATCAAGAAAAACATAGCCAGTAGTTTTACTTATTTTTAATTTATGTAATAAGTATTCTGAGTCTGTCAACATCATTCTATTCACTCGGTATTTGTTACCCATATGGTAAATGATATTATTAGGACCAAACTCTTTGAGGGCAACAAAACGTGGACGCGAGATATATTCTCCTTTATCCCGGTTACCTACAAATGTTCTTACAGGTAATCTTGTGAAATTATAACCAGGTAAAAAACCTTCAGCTGCTAAATATCTAAAAATATAAAATTCCGATTGCGAAGTACCACTCTGAGAATCATTTAGCAATAATTCTCTTTGTCGTTGTGCTAGATAGTGATCCCTATTTGCATTTTTCTTCTCTTGAGCACTTGACTTAATGGTTGGGTCATCCATTACCATTCGAGCCTTTTCGATAAGCCTGTTGGCATTTTTGTAAAGTTCTCTCCATCTGGTAAAACTTTGATTTAAGTTCTCATAGAACTTTGAAGCTTGCTGTTCTAATTTTTTATCTGTGTACCAAGTGCTTGCTTTAAGAGTGGGAAGAATACCATTGATTGCTTTTTTAAACTGATTGACCCAATCATTTTTTCTACTCTCTATCTGTTCTAAAATATATTCTCGAATATCCTCTCGAATAGGAAGAATTGTAGTATCCTCTAAATCCAATATCTCAGCAACAGAAGTTCTCACTTGAGATAATCCAAGTTCCATTAAGATATAGGCATTAAGATGAGATTGAATAAGTTCTTGATTGGATAAGTCAAGCTTTGGTGCCGCTACAATTCCAGCAACCATTTCTGTGGCATTCGAAAAATAATTTCGATCGTGTGGCGATGAATTTGAACAGTACGTCATTACTAATGCCGTTTGACCACTCCTTCCTGCACGTCCGCTTCGTTGTACATAATTTGCTGGTCCAGGAGGAACATTACGCATGTGTACGACATTCATACTACTTATGTCAATTCCAAGTTTCATAGTTGGAGAACAGAAAAGTGCTGAGATTTCACCTTCTCTAAATCCTTTTTCTCTTAATTGTCTATTTGCTGAAGACAATTGCCCGGTATGTTCCGCTCCAATGATAGTTTTATTGAGGTTAGCATAATTTATCTTATAGTAATTTTGAAAATAGCTATTAGGTTTAATTTCTAAAGTCTGAATAGCATTTATCCTTACTTGATCAATTACTACATTTTTTTCATCACCTATTTTCCAAATAACCTGATCTAGCCTTAATCGGTAACCCATCACAGAATCTTTTGAACCTACTACTTCAGTTGATTCTAATATGTTTGCACCTCGCATCACCTCATAGATTTTAATAAGGTAATCTGTTAGTTCGTTGCCTTTAAAAGGAATATCTCCTAGATGCTCATTAAATAGTCTTTTAAAATATTTACCTAACGCACTTAAATGACCACAACCTGCTACTTCGAGTCCGTAAGGAGCTTTTCCTACTCCCCTTGGAATTAATGTGACTGGTGCTTCAATTCTTTCGTCTTTGTCTAAGCACCAATTACTATCTATTTTAAGTGTGTCTTTAATAGCGTTAGCCAATTCTGCTCTTGAGCCAACGTCTAATTTTCTATGATCTAAAGAATATGAAGTTCTAAAATAGGTAGCTATTTGATGTAAAATATCAAGTCTCGTATTGATATCAATAGTATTCATTAAAGGTATATCATTCCATTCTTCATCATCTCCAGCGAGTTGATCAATAGTTTTATATCCTATATTTAATAATGCACATTGCTCTAAGTTAGGTGTGTTGTATCTCCAACCTCGCCTTAAATCATAAATAATTCTGGTAAACAAATATTCTTCCAACATCTCCTTATTCTTCGGGTCTGGATACTTTGGGTTTTCGGAAGGTCTTCTGGCGTATTCACTTTCTCTTAATTTAAGTGTTTCTGAGGCTCTAGTGGCAATATTACTGGCATTCAGACCATCAGGAGATTCTAATAACGCATAATATATAGCCGATCTTAATTGTACAGTAGAAATGAAATCATTGAAATGTCCTGATTGTAAGGATGCATCTTGGCGATTATCTGTAAAGCTTAATAATTTCTGAAGGCTAGGATTTATACCTTGGTCGTTCAATGCTTTAATTGTACTGAGTGCAGTAATAGTGGTTGCTGTGCTTCTACCTTCATTTCCTAATCGCATTAGCTTAGTAAACTCGTGAACCTTAGCATCGAATATAACTCCAGAAGTAGGGTCTAATAATAAATGGCAAGGAATAAACCAAGCCTGTAACATAGAGATATCTTCATTCTCATCGAAGTTTCCATATTTATCAACCCAGATTCTTTGAGGTATTTTAGTTTCGTAGTAATTATCTAAAACAGTATCATCAGATTTTTTCTTCCAAGTCTGCGGTAAGTCTAGTATCTTATCTTCGTGCCAAATAGTCTCATCACTATCAAACAAGATATAACCTTCGGGAAAATCTACCGCTCCTAAAACTCTCTTTTGGGTACCTAGTTCTTTATTACCACTCAACGAAGTTTTACTTATTTTTAGTGGTAAATCATTGGGTAGTCGAGGTATCATTTTTCCAGATTTATAATCCTTTTTAACACAAATAAATTCGTGACCAGAATATCTGCTAAATAAAACTGGGTAAACGTGAAGCTCTTCGTCTTCCTTACTTCTTATATACAAGGTGTTTTCTAAAGTAATTTCACGTTCATCAGGTAAATCCATCGTAACAGATACGTTACCTGTCTGTGCTATAAATTGATGAAATTTAAACGGTAAAAAACTTTTTCTGTTTTTCTGTGTTGATGCTTTTTCATTGAGAAATTCCGTCCATTTCAGAAATTCTTCTAATTGGTTTTTGCAAATATCAAATTCAATACCAGTATCACTTTTGAGAGTTTCTGCAATTTGAATTAGCGTCTTAGGTTTTGCTCGCTGAATATTACCATCAGGCAACCTATTTAGAGCAATTTTATTTTCTAGCCAGATGGCTAAAGGATGAGAAATGTACTTGTCTTCAGAATCGGTTTCATCTATAGTTGCACTTAATGCCATTACTAGAGACTCAGGACTAACATTATCGCTAGCGGTTGTGTTTTCTAAATATTCTCCAATGATTTGATTTTCTGAAAACTCCTTATCAAATATTTGTTTCCCGACATTTGCCACAGCAATTTTTTGTGATTGAAAAGATCCTCCACTAGCCATTGTTGCTGACGTTCCAATACAAATTAATTCATTTTGAGTCGATGCTTGTATTCTTCTAATTAATAAAGAAACATCCGCACCTTGCCTTCCTCTGTAAGTATGTAACTCATCAAACACCAAATATTTTAAACTTTCAAAAATTGATGCCCTCATTTTATTCTCAGATGCCCTCGTCATAATAAGTTCAAGCATCATATAATTCGTCAAAATGATATCAGGCGGATTCTCTCTGATATCAATTCTTTCATTACTATTTTCCTGACCAGTATATTTGGCAAAGGATAAAGGAAATTTTGATCCACCACTGTTATCCTCAAAATTTTCTGCATACTTTTTAATTTCTTCTTCTTGAGAGTTTATTAAAGCATTCATCGGATAAACAAGTATGGCCTTAACTCCTTTTTGATAATTATTTTTTAATAGATCACTAAAAATCGTTGCTAAAAAGGTTAGCGATTTTCCAGACCCAGTTCCAGAAGTAACAATAAAACTTTCTTCCTGAACACCTTTTTTAATAGCTTCAACTTGATGCCTATATAAATCATAACCTTTAAAAATTTGATTTAGTTTAGGGTCAACCACTTCATTATTCACAAGACTTTCTACAGACTCACCTTTTTCAAAAGTTGGATTAAATTGAATTAACGGTTCTGGCCATAATCTACCTTTTTCTAATTCTTCGTTTACGGTTTCTTCTATTCTTTTATCCTTTATGAGTAAGAAACTCTTGATATATGACTCATAATCACTTATAATTTGATCGTGTAGTTTGAATATGTTCATTAATTTTAATATATGTGAAGAAATAATTTATTATGAACTGATTCAAGTTTAAATCTAGGGTTAATACATCTTTGAATCATAATCCAATTATATTAAATAAAAAAAAAGCCAATTCCTAGGCTATGGATAAAGAGCTCAATTACTGAAATATATTGAAGGGTAAGTTATTTAAAATTTAAATTGAAAGTTTGTTATATCTTTTTACAAAATTTATGTGCCATATCAAACGTTGATATGAACCATTATCCAATGCACGCTGTCCGGTAAGCATGCTGGTAAAAAAGAATACATGTTTACCGAGGCGATAGGTACCTAGATCTTCATCCCACTTAAACCTATAATCCATCCAATGCTTCTGCTCTTCCGAGTAAGATACAGGTCGATCTTTACCCAGAAATTCCCGTGCAAGAGTGTTGTTTACTATAAATACTTTAGGTTTTGAGTCGTCCAGGATTTTATCTATTATCGTTTTGCTAAGCATCAGTTGCCTAAAAACAAAATCGACACCTGCGGGCGATTTCAGCAACTCATTAACTTTCTTTTGTTGAGTTTCTCTTAAATATAAAAGATCTAAGTGGGTCCAGGTAGATTTTGTATGTTTCGCTATATCAAAGAATTTTTTAAAGTATTTATGAGTAGCATCAATATTCATCTCATTCAGGTAAAATTCACAAGACCTATCTTCTTTTGCATTAAGCCTTATCTTCTCTTTTTCATTTGTAGAAGGATTTATGCCAATAAAAATTAAATCACTCAACTCAATACTTTCAACCGAACATGGAGGGAATTTGCAGAAGTCTTCTTCTCTAAAGTCTTCCCAAATTTGATCGATATCTTTACCTATTATTTCTTTTAAGTTTATCATTAATTGTTTTTTAAAATACTCTTTGATTGAATTATAGCAATAACATCTTTAACATCTGCCTCAATACCACCTATCCCGTTTCTTTTAAATCCAATACAGTGCACATTTAAATCTTCAACAAAATAATATGCAATATTCGTTTGAGAGTCCCAGGTACCATATTCTTCACAGCAAGTTTCAACAAACCAATTATAGGCTGCTTTTCCTTCAAAGATTACAAGTTTAGGTTTTGTTGCCTTGATAAGTCCTTCTGTAAATTCACAAGATTTATTATTATATTCTTTTTCTTTCCCTACGGCTTTTAAAACTGTCTCTATATCATCTTGACTGTTGGTTATGATGTGATAAAAATTTGTTTTAATACACTTCTCAGTGAAATAAGTATTGATTTCGTCATTTGAAAAACCTAAATCCATAAATATGTTTACTGCAAACTCTGCAAGCAAATAGGGTCTTTTATAAATTTCTTTATAATTATCAAAGAAAACCTCCAGGTATGATGGATATTCTCCTTCCATAACAACAGTGTGATGAACTTCACCACTGCCCTTACCAGGGTTAATACCTATAAAAAGAACTTCTGCTTTTTCTAATAATTTACCATCTATAACATCAAAGCCATAGTATAGTTCTTTTGCTTCAGAATTAATTTTAAGCTCCTCGTTCAGAGAATTATTATATTCTAATACTTCCTTTTTCCAGGTTTGTATATCCATTATTTTTTATTATTTAAGCTTGCTTTTAGTTTTATTAAAATTTAAAAAAACCTATTTTTTTTCTTTACTTTCATCATCACTTCTTAAATTTCTTTGCTATAATTAAACCTATCAATGTGCCTGCAGCAGGTATGATAACTTCTTTAAAAAGCCCATTTGTAACATAAGATACCTTACTCCAAGTATTTTTATTTTTATTTATTTTTTTGAGTTCAGCTTCAACATACAACAGTGCATCATTCTCATCAATATTTTCCCTTCTTGCTAACTCCTTCAATGCAGATTTTTCATCATCGGTTAATACACCGTCACTTACCGCGTCTTTAACAGCATTCCTAAAAACTTTAGAAAATTTATAATCCATCTTTTTAATTTCCGCACGTATATACAATTCGGCATCAATTCTAGATATAGATTCTTCGTCTGCCAACTTCAGAAGTAGTTCCATTTCTTCCTTTGTAATAAGTTCATCTGCTAAAGCTTCTTTAACAGCATTTTTAAATTTTCTAGTCATAATTTATAGGTGTTGAATAAAATGTTCAAAAAATAAAGTTTTAAACCTTTGGTTTAAAATCTACTAGGTGCTTTTAGTTTCTTTTATTTAGTTAAGTATAATTCAAGATTCTTTAGTGACGGCTATCACTCTTTCAGTTTTACTATAAGCTTTTTAAAATAGCTCTAAACTTTTGCTTTCCGGTTCTAAGAGACCCATCTTCATTCGTACCGTAATTTTTAGACTTCTTATTCCACCAGGCAGAAGCTGCGTGGGGTACGGTATCAAATGTAAAACCAGCTAGTTTTTGTTTAGAATCCTCGCTTTGAAACGCCTCAAATGATTTACTACTCACAAAAATGACGATATCCGGTTTTAAAATAGAACTCAATTTAATGAGGTTGTCATAAGCGACTTCATTATCTCTTTTATTATTATTTATAGAATCACCGGTTACCTCAGCCGGTCTTTGAAAATAATTGAGATACACCGCACTTTTAAATAAATGATCCGAAGTTTCGTAAACATCTTGATACTCTCTGTTTAAATTGTAGAAGATGGTATAAGCCTTGTTAAATTTACCGGTAAGCATATCACTAATTACACCTCGGGTGTGTATATAACCTAAAGATTTAGCATCACGTATTTTTTCAAGTATGTTTAGAATATTATCGTACCAATCTTCCCGGGTTACTTTATTATTTAAGGAAGCGGCCAGATAATGACTTTCGCCCACAATTATAATCTTTCGTTTAGCCTGAGCATACCCACTACCAATATGCGGTAACAGGCCCGGCAACTGACTTAAAAAAGGAATGTTCTGTTGTAATTGTTTATCAATATTCATACGTTTTGGGTTAGTTAATTTTCGTCTATCACTTCTCTAAAATATTCCAGGATCATTGCCATTGCCAGCGTATCGAGTTCGCAATAGCGCAGCAATCCGTTTTCGATTTCCAGACGCTCGCGTTTGGGTACATCTTCAAATTGTAATTTTCCGTAAGCGGTAAGCGCTGCTCCCCCATCGCTAATGCCTTCAATATTAGTCACTGCCCGATCCAGACTTTCGGCATCCCAATTATCAAATAGAGGCGGTAAATTTTTATATGGACTTATAACCTTTCCACCTTCATCCAGCTGTATAAACCGGTGCGCATCGGGAAAGTTGAGGCTACTCACGCCTATTTCTTTTAATTGTTTGCTGTATTTCTCTTGCAAATAAATACTTGAATTTAAAACCGAAGGTAGTACCGCTTTAATAGAATTTGACCCACCCATAGACAGTTCATAGTAATAACTCACAACCATTTTATACAGGTCAATCATATCCCGTTCTCCTGACCAGGTATCTGCATTGCTACCGGTATTGTGACTGATGTGTTGTATAAACTGCATCAACTCTTCACGATCGGGTTCGCCTGATACCTTAAGCTGACTATAAATCACATTGAGAATGGTATTCTCGTGATTGTGGTATCTAAAAATACTTCCGGTATTGTATTGCAGGGATTTTTTAAGCGCTCGTATAAAATCAAAATTGGGGAACGCTCCTATTTGGGTATTGAGGTATTCGTTATGATGTTCTACACTACCGTCCTCGTGTATGATGTGATGGCTAAACTGAAACGCCAGCTGCTCATAGGGACGCATTCCTGCTAAAAATGGAATAGCAACAGCCGTAGTTTCAAAATCAATACAATTAAGTGGCCAGGTAAAATGCGCAAAGGCATCCCGTAATCCCTCCAATTCAAAATGGGGTTTGTGGTCGTTGTTTAGTGTTTTTTCTATTTGAAGCGATTGCCGCTCTGTGCGACTTATTTTAGCGGCTTCAGGTTTAATTTTTAAGTCTGTATCGTTAAGCTGATGCATAAAATACTTACCCGATTCAATAAGTTTTGCGGAAGCTCTAAAGTCCCAAACATCATAGGTTTTGGGTTCGTTTACTTCGGCTTGCGATAATCCCAACTGGTGTTGCCAGCATTTATGGAAACCGCTCTTTTGATCGGGATTGGGATTTTCGATATAAAATTCGCAGCCTTTGCAATGCTTTCCAATAGGTGTGTAGATCTTTAGATCACTCTCATAATGTATTTTAAAATGATGTACCGTTTCAGCAAACGACTGACCTTCAAAAAGTGGATTGCTCGTCAAAATCGTGCTGATCTCATCTACTACATTAATCTTTGCCAGAATGCTTTCGCCTAAATCTGCCTTAGTCAGTCCCGGTGCTAGGCTAACTCCCGTTCGAAGTCCTGAGTTGGAAACTAATTTAAATTTTTGATTGAGTCCGTCAACAGTCGCAACCGCATCTTTATTGACCAGATTGAGATACGCCGAAATACTAAACTCGGGGTGAGCCTGTTGAATCACATACTGCTGAAAAGCGACATCATATAAAAAAGCAGACCAGCTACCAGTTGTCTGAAATCCATTATGCCCCCTACAGCTAATAGATTTTGCTTTAACCTCAATAAGCTGAATCTGCTTTTGTTTTTTTATTAAAATATCTGTTCGAATAAACAACCCGTCGTGTAAAAACGCGGCTTCAAAAATGACCACATTTTCTCGCTGTAAAAGTTCTTGAGTACGTGCAGCAAGATCGCGGTAATTGTAGTCTTCTCCCAGAATGGCAATTCCTTCCGGATAGTTCATTCGGGCCAATTCCTCAACCTGAAATCCGCCCTGAGCCAAAGCTTCTAAAAAGGGATCTGCATCCTGCTGATTCTCATACTCCGGCTTGCGGGTATAAAAAAGCTTGGTTGGGCAATCGAGCGCTAATTTAAAGCGTGATTTGGTCAGGTATCTGTTGTTTGTCTGGGGCGTCATAGGTTGTGATTTCAAATTAAAGGAATTCTTTTTTAGTTTTTTTACGGAAATCCTTATTTAGAGTAAATTAATGGTTAATTCATTTTGATCTGCCCACATTTGCAGTATGCCCTGTTCTGCCAGAGTACAGTGCCTATTCAGTTTCCCCTTACATTGAAGTACGGTTTGCTCACGCAGTTGAATAGTACAGCAGGGCTTAAATCCATCTTTATTTAGTTTACGTAATCCAAAAATGCGGGAACTTCCGTTAATGCATTGTTTTAAGTAGGTATGTACGCAATGCTGTAACTCTTTTGACTCCCTGTACAACGTGACAGAATCTGTAATTTCTTCAATAAGATAAATCACGGCATCCAGTTCGGCTTTATAGCTTTGAATAGGTTTTAGCTTCCAGGAAACAGAAGCTCTTTTCAGAACAGATTCTAAAAATCCATACCGATGCCAGTGTTCTATATCCCGGCTGATCGACTTTAGCTTCCTGCCTTTTAAGTTAAATCTGTTGCCATTTATAGAACTTCTATACCTTTTGTGTTCCAGATAATCAACATACGTTCTGGGTTCTATATTTTGATCTTTTGACATGTATCTGATGTACAGGCGCACGGCATCTATCCAAAACTCCAGATCTTTTTCAAATCTATCGATATGCAACTCCCAGATAAAAGAACAGTTTAGCAGTTTAAGGATTATTTCTAAATGATCGGGGAAATGTTTGTATAGACGTACCAAACTGCGGTAATGTTTAACCGTATCTGTATCCTGAAACCACTCTTTTTTTGGAAGTTTTATAGCCCCATATTGAAACAGATTTGCCTCCTGCTTTGATAAGCCCAGAAACGGAAAAGTCATTCTAAGACTGCGTTCCTCAAAAAGCACGGAAAACATCCGGCGTTTAAATGCAGGCAGATTGGTTTTTGTAGTATCAATAAAACCCGGAATTACCAAAATCCCACCAAATAAAACTTGATGAAACTGTACACAGGTTTTTAAATCCCGTATGCCTTGAAGATGACTGATTATATGTTCGAAATATAGAGTCAATCGCTGCGGAGACTTTCCGTAAAGACACGCCAATTGAATCATACACTGTGCGATTAAATCGGTTTTTAATCGAAGCTTTGTTTCCAGAATCGCGGTCATAAAAATTAAACTGCGCTGCAGTTCTTCGTAGTTAAGTTGCCTGATTAAATAATCATCGGCCATCAGGTAATTAAGCGCAGATACATAGAATGTATACCGATAACTGCTCTTGTCAAAATGAGTGCTAAACAGGTCTATCCAGGAGTAATAGATTTTAGCCTCACTTAAACCAGAAGTGCTGACCTCCAGCCCAAAATCCTGTAGTTTGTTATCCAAAAGTTGTAGCGACTCGCGTACTCCCGAAGCTAACTCGTGTTGCAAAAGAAAATGTTTCAGGTCCATAAGCTTTGATTGAGATTCAAAACTAAAAGGCATCGCCGTCAATTTGCGACGGAGTAATGAAAATTTTAATACTGATCCAAAGCTTCCTGAAGCATAACTTTAATCTCTTCCCGAAGCTCTATGGGTTCAAGAACTTCAGCAAAACAGTGCATTTTTAAAATCTGAATTTTTAGCTCATAATTAGGTACGACTCTATATGAGGCTATCCCGTGCTCATCACCAATTTCCCATTCGATTTTTTGCGACCGATGTAATGGGAGACTTTGTAAATACTTTAAATGCTTATGATAAACTTTTAGTTTAATAAGTTTAGTTTTTCCATCTCCTTCATTAAAGTTAAGCCCTATAATATTATGGAAGTTATTGAGTTGGTCCTCAAAGTCTTTATACCTAACCGTTTTTCCCCTGGTAATAGTCAAATCTTTAAGTCGGTCGATACCAAAAGTGCGTATTTCATTCATTTTATGCGGTACACCTATCACATACCAGCGATTCAAATATTCTTTAATTTTCAAAGGAGTTATTGAATACTCTTTCTCACTTCCCTCCCAATAATTAATATGCTTAAATTGAATATTTTGCTTTTGCTGAATAGCTGTGACTATGATTTTTACTAAATCAATACCTTTAAAAATGGAAGAATCATCTAGCTCTACAATATCTGAAAACTTGCGTAAATCTGTTTTTCCATCTCGCAGCAGCTTGCCTACATTAGCAAACTCTACCAGTTTTAAAAACTCATAAGTTTCATTTAAAGCACTGTCATCTATTATGTATCCTTGAAGTGAATGGTCATAATCAATAGGTATAAACAATTCATTGCGAATAGCTGCTATATCCCTTTCTAAGGTTCTTTTAGATTTAGGATTAGAATCAACATCAGGAAACATACCCTTCATAATTTCTGCCTGACTGATGCCTATGTTATTTTTAACCAAACTAATGATTTTGCCTAATCTTGAAACTTTATGATATGTGCTCATCCTCTAAATTTTAAATAAAGATAGCTTATCAACGACATAAAATGACGGTCTGCGTTTTTAATTTTACTTAAAACAAAACGATGAACGCTAGAATGAGATTGCTATTAGAACAAAGAATAGAAAAATTGGAATTGCTAAAAACCAACTCAAAGCGAGTAATAAATTATTAATGGAGATAAAATGTGACTCTGTATCCCTTCAAAAATATGAGCAGGCAGCTACCGAGCGCGAGATAGAAAAATTATTAGAGCAATCTCTCGAACAGGTGGCTGATCTTATAAATAACACACCT
>TARA_R110002012_G_scaffold4023_3_pt1 | contig 48958 bp, 32 predicted proteins | sample TARA_R110002012 | Tara Oceans TARA_R110002012 (sample SAMEA4396515) | marine metagenome | biome: Westerlies Biome; feature: [DCM] deep chlorophyll maximum layer (ENVO:01000326); material: water (ENVO:00002006), including particulate matter (ENVO:01000060) such as... | depth 40 m
TCAGATGACATGGCAAGTGGTGCTGAATATAATGAGGCGCGTAAAACCATTGGTCATGCATCTTCCACGCTGGGCAAACAAAACATGAAGAAAACATCATTGATGGCAGCATTGTTGCTACGATGGAATGAAAATCCTGCTGAAGCACAAGCCGCACTTGGCCCACCTCCCGGTCTGAGAACAGGTCAATTACAGCCAAAGTACGAATCATTGCATGGATTTACACGTGACTTACAACAATATGCGAATCAGGAAGGTATGCATTTGATTCCCGGTCATCCGGGTGATACAGACCTTGAATCACGTATTCGTCAATTTCTAGTTCATAGTGACATGGGGCGCAATCCCAATATGGAACAACCATTGGCTTTGGATAAACCTGCGATTGAATCATTCCAAGAGGGATTGGGACAATCTAAATTATCATTGCCCGGAGGTCGTGCAGCCGGTGGCGCTACCTCACCGGGTTTATCACCCGGTCAAGCAGAATCAGATGAAGCAGAAGGTTGGTTGAACCCCAATATAGAACGTGGTAAGTGGTATCTATATGACAAGAATAAGGATATGGGACCAAGAGCATATCAACCATTAGATGTGAACATTGGTAATGGTAAGACTCAGACGATTCGTCCTAAATTTGATTTCCACGACCAAGCCCATAGTGCTCTGGAAAATGGTAAAATGGATTGTCCTGTATGTGGCGGTGATGGATATATTGACCCAGAAGATATGGGCGCACAAATTGAAAAGAGTGTTTTTGATTTGTTGGGTGAAGGAGATGATAGCAATAAAGACCGTGCCGAATGCCCAAATTGTCATGGTTCAAAGACAATGCAATTACCATCAACATTCAACCATGACAATACTCATGCACAACCTCATCATGATGATTGGAAAGAACAACATCTGACATCTCAATTGGAAGACTGGTTAGAAACAGACCCTGAACATCGTGACCCTGAACATGATGATGCATGGTTTGAGGATATAGAGAATCAAATACAGAACATCCAAAGTCCACAAGCCTATGGTACTGAAGGAAGTCATTACATGGCTATGCAGCGATTTGGTCACAAACTCACAACCACACAGAATCTAGTACGGAATGTAGCAACGTCATTGGCTGATACAGTACGTGGGCAATTTGAGTCCGATGGATTACCTGACCCATTCGGACCTGATGAAAATGGTGATTGGTCACAAGCCCATGTAAATGCTATTGCATTGTGGTCCCATGCGAATGAATGGGCATTACGCGCTCAACCATCGCAACGCACATGGCAAGGTGATAAGGTGGCCGGATACACAGATGGTCACAATTTTGAATTTGAAGAAGGAAAACAACCATCAGCCAACTCATCAATCTATTATCCAGACCGACCAAGTGCAGATACACAATCAGAACTGGGGTCACTTCCATTGAGTATCTACAATAGTATGGGTCATCGAATGCGTCATGGATGGGGTATGTCACCAAACTTCGGTATGCAGTTTGATGCATATGGTATGGGCGACCCCAAAGTATTACACAATAATGGCAATCCATCTTCGCAGCGTTCTAAATTTCTCAATGTTCCATTGAATGAACTACAACAGGTATTCCCTGAAATGGGAACCATGTCAGCGGCACATCCGTCTGCACCATCAGCCGAGGATATACCAGAAACACAAAAACTCAGTGAAGATGGGACAAGCGCAGCGTTCCAACTTAGTGAAGATGAGCCAGCAGTATCTGACATCCTCAAAGCATTAACCAATCCAGACCTGTTGAAAGATGATGATGCGCGGGTAAAACCTGTCAAAGCAGCACACCGTATTTTCGACCTAGATGACCTGAAAGAACTGCGTGGATTCAGTGATGACTGGGTTGTATCTACATGGTTGAAAGGTAGTCGTGGAATTGCACGTAAAGAAGGTGACAAAGTATCTGTCCAGTATGCTGATGGTTCATATTGCTCATTAACTGCAGAAGGGAAGAAGGGATTACGAGAAGCCCATGATGATGATTTCGTTATGGATGTCATTGTAGGTAAGAATAAACGTATCACTGTTATTGATTTGTTAGAACATGATGGAAAGCATCTGTATGATGAACCTCTCAAAGATAGATTGACCAAGTTGAGGTCTGGTTTTGAGAGTACTGATGATGTGCATATGCCCGCCCCATTCAATACACGACGTACTGATGATGAAGGATTATCAGCCGCTGTGAGTAGTTTAGCAGATGAGGAAAATGATGGATTTTTGCTACGTGATGCCATTTCTACCTACATGAAAGGTGAACCACGTCATCCAAAATGGGTGCTGTTACGCAAGCAAAAGGAAATTGATGTGATTATTCTGGACCGTCGTGGACGTGGACCGTACACATACCGTCTTGGTGTGGGACCAATCAATCCTGAAAAGGGTCAATCACTTGGTAATCGTGCAATGCAGCGTGGCGATAAATGGTTCATGGATGTTGGAACATTGACACGAGAAGAAAAAGCATTCAATGAAGGCGACTACATTCAAGTCAATGTATCTAGTGTGTCACACAAAGAACGTAATGGAGAAGATGTGTACGATATACAGCCTCGTAATATCATAGGTGAAACAAGTACTGAGGCTACAGATAGTGTGGATACACTGAGTTTACTAGTCAAATCATATGCACCATTACTATGGCCTCATGATGTTGTTGTCAATAATAGTGATGTGCAAGTATTGTTACATGGCGTAAAAGATACAGTCATCTACAAAATGAGTAAATGGGATGATGGTTGGGTATTACATCAACCAATGAGTCTACTAGGTGACTTATCCAATAGTGATTACAGCATTCATTTGTCTGAAAGCCTACGTCCATTTTGGGAACCTATTGTTGGTATGACTCTCAAAGGTCTCATCAAAGTTGATTACAACCCACGTGATACAAGAGACAAAACACGTGATGAGAAGGATGAGGAAGAGCATTCGCATGAATCTGGATTCAAACTACCAAAACCAAAAAGATTAGACGATGACCAGATTCTCAAACCGGAAATGACTAAGATGATTGTCGAGGCATTGACTTTGATTGATGGCGTTATTGCTAAAGAAAAGGCCACGTGGACAGGCGCACGTGGAATGGGTATTGGATTGGGTACACCAGATAGCGCACCTCGTGGACCGACTGAAATTACACAAGATGTCAATACGTTGGACTATGATATGAGGCAACGTGATGATGAAAAAACTGAGAAACCTAGGAAGAAACCGGCTAAGATGTCAGGTGAGCCTCACCCTATGACTGCTTCTCTCACTACAGATGAAGGAGAAAAGGCGAAAATTCGTGTGACTGCGGAAGAAGCAGCACTAGAAATGGAGCCTGAAAACCCCCTTGAGTAGTATTGTAGTATTGTAGGTGGTATCATATACCATTACACTACGTGGGGTAGTCAGTGGTTCTAAGTGCTGCACGTCAATCTGACCGTCCCTCTGGTGCGGTACTCCTCAAGGCGCATCGCATTGATGACCTCGTTATCGCCGGTTATGCCAGTGTCGAACTTGTGGACAAACAAGGTGACCTCATCACGACAGGGGCGCTCAATAAAGCGTTCAAGAAATTCATGGCGAACCCACAATACAGCAATGTCCAACTCGCACACTCCAACATCCAAGTTGGTGAAGTCGTGCCTACCTACACAGATACCAATGGACGTATGTGGAAGTCCGAAGTGGATGACACCGGATTGTTCGTCGTTATCAAACTACGAAATGACATCGAAAAAGCACGAGAAGTCGCAGCAGAAATCCGTAAAGGAAATCTTCGGTCATTCTCCATTGGTGGTCAAGCATTCAAACGAGTCAACAAATCCGATGGGATGCGCGGCTCATACCGTGAAATCCAAGATATGGAATTACACGAAGTCACTATTTGTGAAAAAGGAATCAATACAGAGTCAACATTCAAAATTTTGAAGGAGGACAAAAACATGGCAGAAACAGAAGTTGTGGAACAGTTGCACAATGTTCTAGAGCGTCTATCCAAGCGATTGGATGATAGCGAGGAAGGCAAAAAACCTGCATTCCTTGACGATAAAAAAGACGACAAGGACAAGGGCGACGACAAGAAAGAAGGCAAGGACGACAAGTCCAAAGATGAAAAGATGGCATATTCAGAAGATGATGGCGACCAAGCGAACAAAGGATTCGATGACGTTATCACAACTGATTACCTGAACTGGATGGAAAACACCCTGAAAGGCGCAGGAGTAGATACGGGCGCGGCCCGACATCACTTTGACAGCGTGAACAAGGGATACCGACCTGAAGACGGTAGTGACCACCGAGGACAACCCCCAAAGGGCATTGTCGGTGAAGGTATCACTGCACCCAAAGCCAATTTCGGCAGCGGAAAGCCAAAGGGTAACAAGTTCGCAATCCGCGCATCACAAGATGCATGGAACCCACCAGCGGGCAACAAATTTGTCATCAAGGAAAATGTAACCAAAGCACAGGTCGAAGAGGCTTACGAAGTCTTCAAGGCTGCTGCACTGGAACAACAATTCAAGGGCGAACTCAACGAAGCATTCACTGAGCGCCTAAACAACGAACTTGTCGCCAAACACAACCATGAAGAGAAGGTAGCATACGATGCCCGAACTGATGTGGACAGCCTACAGAAGGCAGTGCTTGAACTCGCATCACGCATTGACAACGTAACATCTGGTGAGGGCAGCGTCGAACTACGCAAGTCCACACCATCAATTGACATTCCCACAACGGAAGCATTGGCCGACATCAGTTGGTCTGATGTACACAGCCTTGCAGACAAGGCACTACGGGGAGGCGAATAAACATGGCACGAGATTACATCCGAACGATACAAGACATGGAGCGGTACTACTACGGTGCGGGCAACGTGAGCGGCTACTCATACAGTGGCGCTGACATCCTGAAGGCCGATGCACCTCTCCTCAGCACGACAGCAGGCACATACCAAGCGATTTACGGTCGCAAGGTCTGGTCACAACTGAACCAAGAATTCAATGCGTTCAGTATTCTACCCAAGAAGCCTTGGGAGAAGTCGGGCTGGAGAATCATCACGGCAAAACCATCCTTCACTAAGGGTGGCGGTGTTGCGGAGAACGCAACCTTGCCTGACACAACCAAACCAACCTTCCTACACGTGGCTGCAAAGCCCAAGACGGTTGCACACACGTTCGACATGAGCGAAGTGGCAATCTTCCTTGCCGACAAGGACGACGGCCTCGGTGACATCCGACAGGTCTTGAAGGAAGAGATGGGCAAGCACCACGCCGACCACGTGAACACAATGCTCACAACCGACGTGGAAACACCAGCAGGTAACGATTTCGAGTCTCTTGACCGATTGACAACCAACCCAACTACCATCAACAACGCGAATGGATACGTCAGTGCAAATACTGACAACGATATGTATTCAATTACACGTGACAGTGGTGGAGATGCATGGGAAGCCGCTGAAGTCAGCGCATCGGGAACCAGTGGTACTGACCGCACATTGAGTCTAGACCACCTTGATACCATGTTCCAGCAAATCTGGACTCGTGGTGGTAATCCGAAGGTTATGTTCACTGGATATGATACACTCATGCGTGTGCAACAACTACTACAAACCCAACAGCGCTTCATGGAAACCAAGCGTGTCACCCCATCGTTCAACGGTGTTAAGGGTGTACCCGGTATCGAAGCAGGATTCATTGTGGCTACCTACAACGGTGTCCCAATCATCCCAAGCAAGGACGTTCAGACTGATACTATCAGTCGTATCTACTACCTCGACACGGACTATTTGTGGTTCCAAACCGCAATACCAACCCAGTATTTCGAGAGCGGTATTGAATCCGGCGACCCGTTCGCCATCAACCGCCTCGGTCAGGAAGGTCTGTATCGAACAATGGGCGAATTGATTGTGTCTTTCTTTGGCGCACAAGGGAGTGTTCGTGACCTCTCCTGAGGTCGTTGAGGAGAATTACAAGGAGTGATAAAATATGGCAGCAACTACACACAGAGGCATTACCTACACAGGTACAGGAACATACACAACAGCAGTGAACATTGACCTCCCGCTATGGGCGGGAGTTGACCAAGACGACGAAACATGGCTAACGGCATATCCGGGTGCATTGACATCCTTTTCGCCGCGTCAGACTGATGGAACAAATAGAAGCCAACCACGATTGGTTTGTCTCACACTGAGTGCGGCATTGGCTGATACAAACACGCTCACACTGAGCGGTGAATGTAGCAAGATTCTATCAGTGGTCGGTCAGCATTTGGACGCAACAGCAATTATGGGCGTTACCAAGACAAGTGACTTGGTGCTTACCTTTGCTTTGAAGCAGCACGACGACAGTGCAGCCGATGTATCTGCGACAGAACTATGGCTCATTGTAGCCTGAGGTGGTACATCTGCCTCAAGTGGTATATGATGGTCCCTTGCCAACCCAACGGGTTGGCTGGGGAACCCTCATTCGTGGTCAAGTACAAGAGGTCTCGCAAGAGACGCTCGATGCTTTTCGCCACAAACTAACCAATTGCCGTGTATGGGGTGAAGAATCAACACCAGTAGCATCTGAAGATGCAGGTCTTGATGGTATCCCAGACAGCGGATGGACACGCAATGACATCATTTCTTGGCTAACAGAACGGGATGTACCTACACGTGCAGGATTGACGAAAGCGCAATTACTGTCACGTGTCGAGGCACATCTGAACCCTGTTGAAGAGGAGGAAGTCAGCGAAGAGTCCATAAGCGAGGCTCTACAGGCAGATAACACCGACACAGGAAGTGACGAATAATGGCAGCAGGAAATACAACAGATATACGAACACACGTCTTAGGCGACTTGTATATGCTCACTGGTTCATTTACTGATGGTGGAATTGATGTCTCTTACGGAGACCATCTATCATCAGTATTGGCCGCAGGTGGACACGCAACAAGTCACTATGCGACAGGTGTACTCATTAACAACGGTGCAGGATACGCCGCAGGTGAAGCAGGTGCATTAACAGTTGACAACATAGATGTAAGACTACACTTCAACATCGGTGAAACACTGTACACAGCGGCAGGTGCAAGACTTGGTACAATTACAGCAATTGGAGGCGCAACATCAGTTACAGTTGGTGGCGGTCTTTTGGCAGCAGTGGTTGATAACCAACCTATTCACAAGCATGGAGTATTCAATGCAGCAGTAGCAACTACTGATGATTCATTGGATGTATCTGTGGATGAAACAAACAAATACGTGGTTTTCGGCACAGGTAACATGGGTACTACAAGCACAGCATCAACACTAGATGGACGTTGGTGGATACTCGGGAAACGCTGATACGGGGTGATACTCCGTGCCATCGTTTGTGACCGTTAAACTACCAGCAGCAGGGCCTTTGCCTACAATGTGCCGCATTAACAATGCGGCAGGATACGCAGCCGGTACAACAGCGGCTATGACCACTGATGACAACCTCCCTGCTGGGGATGTCACCACTGTCATTATACAGGGTATGCGAATATGGGCTAAGAACCCAGCACAACATAATGCAGTTCAGTTCTTAGGGACCGGCACAAATTTCACTGGAACATCTGTTCGTATCAATGATGGAACAGGTACTCGGTTCGCTATAGAAGATAATGCAGAATTCTATGTTGAAGACCCTGCTCAACTAGCATATACATTGGCTGTGGCACGTGGATTTATTTTGACTGCTGCGAATACTTCCGGCGTTGAAGTATCTGAAGACGGTCGAGGTAATCTAACATACACATTCTGGGATATGTCATGATGGTGATTGAATGAATGGGCTATCCCTCAAAGATATTGACCGTATGAACAAGCATGGATGGTCTAAATCCCAAGAACTCAAACCAGCCGAAGAAGGCATTGCATGGCAAGACCATTCTGTGAAGCAACAGAATACCCGTAATCGTCAGATTGCTGACGTATTGGACATTGGTGCTGGCACACGGTGTAAGCACTGTGGTATGCTACATTTCTGTTGGGTTGCACAGTGTGGTGCGTGTGGTCTAGATATGGATTATAACCTCGGTAAGGTCGAGGTGGTCCGATAATGGTTGAATCATGCAAACTTTGTAATGCTGAAACAGCACCAGATTCATATTACTGTAGAGCCTGTCAAGAAACGATGGGAACTGATGAATCATCAACATCTACTGATTTTCGTATGAGTTACCCTATGGCTTTTGATTATGCATGGGCTTTGTTAAAGCAAGAGCGAAGGAGACTTGGTGCTGACCGTCCACCTAGAAGGAGATTAGGACAGGCACCTGTTGAAGATGATGAGGGTCTATACCGACTGGGTCCACAGAAAGGCACAGAAGAATACGAGGCTCGTCAAATGGAAAATGCAAACAGGCCACCCCAGCCCCCAGCACCTCCGAGAGAGCCTCGTTGGGGTAATGATTTGGTGCAAGATACAGCCGAAGCAAGGTCTAATTCGTATATGCAAGAATCGCCAAACAGGGGGGCATGATTTGAATGCCCACAGTATTTCAACCCGGTGAACGCGCACCACAACCCATTGACCCAGATGCAGTCATCTATTCAACCGCACAGAAGGTCGGTGAACTACTACAGATTCCACCAGCAGACCCGGTGGATTTGACATTGAGTGCATCAGCGACAGATACAGAGATTGAGATTTCACCTATTGATTTTCGCAATACTGGATTTGAAGTAGGGGATGTTATCGAGATTGAAAGCGATGCATCACTAGTTGAAACACGCACCATTACAAATATCAATTTGAACACTGGTAAGGTTCGATTGGTATTCACAGGTGGTTTATCGTATGCACACACTACAGCGACCAATGGTACAGTTCGTAATACGGCGATATTTACCAACGGCAAACTACGTGGTGTATCACGTGACCATGTTGAAGCATTGATTGTGCGCCATCAAGACCGCATTGACAACATCTGTAACAACTCATGGCGACCTATGTTGCAGGTGGCTGAATACAAGATATTCGATACATACAAGCCATACCGACGCCGATACTATACAGATTATGTCGGAACCACACCACTCTTATTCCGCAATGTTCAACAGATTCTACGATTGGAGGTCTGGCAAGGTCAAGATTACAAGGAACTGGCTGGTGCTGAAGTTCGATTGAAAATCCTTGACCATTCAGCATTGGCTAGTGATGGCGTGTATCTATGCCCCGGTGGTGGTGGTATATTCACTTTGAATGTAGGTGCAGATAGTGATACATGGAATACATCATTCGATAATGGAACAGCCGCACAACAACTCACAGACCTCATCAATAAAGATGGGCGCAGGAACAAAAATGCTGTAGCGTCATCTACCAACTACACATTGGAAGATTCGTATGCGTCAGGTGGTACAGCACAGGCAAAGGTTCACAATGAATTCTTGGCATCAGCCAATGCCGATTACGGCAATGCACGTGTCAAAATCAGCAGTATGCGTCGAGCGCAAGGTGGAACAGAATGTACTATTGCAGCGTCAGACCTGACAAACATTGAGTTCAGTCAGCATGGTAATGCTACAACAACCTCAACTAGTGTCGCAGGGGCTGTTGTAAATGTCGCATCTACGGCTGATTTCAAATCGTATGGACTCATTATGGTGGGCAGTGGTACGTCGGTTGAGGTCTTATCCTATACGGGTAAAACCGCAACGTCATTTACAGGATGTGCCAACGTCAAAGGCACACCATTAACGACGCTCAACACAGGTGGAACGACAGCATTCCAATACTGTTTCGCAATTGACTTCCAAGGTTCAACCGCCACAGGTGACGAAGGCCGATTGAAGGATTGGTGGTTCGACCCTGAAATGGGCATCATCTATTTCAACAATTCATACCCATTCTTTGAATGGAATGCAATTAAAGTGACGTATGTGTATGGCGAGCGGTACGTCGAAAAGGCCATTGAGGACATCGTAACCAAGTTGGTTGCTATGGACTTGATTACGGCTGATGACCGCTCCGTTCTGATACCTGAAGGAACCACCAACATTGACCTAGGTTCCAAGTACCAACTGTTCAAGCAACAGGTTGCCGAGACCTTGCCACGATATGTGGAGGTGGTTACACTTGACTAATCCAATTGACCACGCATGGGATTTTGTCAAATATCTCGATGACGAAGGTGAACGGGATATTGAATATCGAGCCGAATATGATGCTGCACGGAATATAGCACAGTCTGACGCACCGCCTCGTGCAGAAGAGGGATACCCGACATTGCATGACGAAATGCAGAGCATGGGGCCAAATGATTTGAAACATCTTTACGATATGATAGAGGCTTACAAGGAACAATGCCGATACAAGGACCAACTGATTGACGCCCTTAGAAATCAATTGAGCGTTCTTCAAGGGCATACTCCTGAAGATATGTATTCTCCACGACAGTTGAATACCCGGCGTCCCAGTGCTTTGACTGGTGGAAAATACAGCCATTTGTTACCAGAAACTAATTTTGAGTAGTGGGGAAGATGAATCCAATTGACCACGCATGGGCTGTGATGAAAGCCGGTTCAGTAGTCATTGATGGTGTCACATACGTGCCACAACAAGATGGCGCACAACAAGGTGGCGCACAACAGGGACAGCCACAGGAAGAGGGGTCGCAAGAAACATTTTTTCCACGATTTGATGTGAGTGGACTACAGCAGGATTGGCAGAATCGTGACGAGAGTGGCGGTGGTCTGATGGGTGCGGCCAAAAATTTAGGTCGTAGAGCATGGCAAGGTATGAAAGATTCATCTATAGGACAATCGTTAGGGCAACAAAAAAATATGTTTGACCGTAATGTTGGCATCAAAGACAAGTGGAGTAATATGCTACAAGCACGAGAAGCAGAACAGCAACAACTAGCCGGACCTAACCCTGAAGCAGATTCCCCATTAGATACTGAACAGCAACAACCATCTTCTGTTCTTGATTTAGCGGGGGATGATGACGACCCTGACGCATGGTGATTGAATATGATGGGCAAAGATACAATCGAGAATATGCGAAGTAGTATCATCAAACAAAGAGATGAAGGATTATTGATTGACCCAGAACAACTTGAAATTTTGTACATACGGGAATGTGAAGCCCAATCTGAATTATATGATAATGAAACTGGTGGTAAGGTCTGGTCATATGACAATGGTAATATCGTAGATGAAAATGGAAATAGTGCTCCTGCAGATATACAAACTGCTATCCGCTTACGGGTCAAACAACGTAGTGCGAACGAAAGCCATAAGGCAGATAAGATGTTGCGGCAACTAGATAGGATGGAGGACTTGGCGTGACCGCAACGTGGCTAGAAAGCATTCCGCTATTGGAAAGCCTGTTTGACACAGACTGGAATCGTGCCAACACAGGCCAACGTAAGCCGGTGATTGCTGATATTACAACGGTGGACCCCGGACGTGGGAAGCGTTTGGACATCCAACGACAAGATGCTGTGCTATTCTATGAAACTGCACACAACGAAGAACAACCTGAATTACTATACGACTTCGTGAACACTCGTATCAACGTCACAGTGGACATCAGAACCACTATGAGTCGTAACCAACTATACAAGATGGAAAACGAGGTGCGGCGCATCATTCATGCCAACCGTCGAGGTGATGGTGTGAACTTCGATAGACTCATCTACAAGACCAGAACTGACCTATCTGACCGAACAAAAAAGTTGTGGCGATACACATTTCAGGTTGAAGTAGTCACCTTTGCAGAATTGATACCATGAAAACACTGATTAACTGAGAGAGTATCGGAGGGAACGAAGCATATGCCATCAACAGTGTATAAGGGCGACCTGAGCGAGGTCACATTTGGTAAAGAAAGTGGATTCACTATGGTATCTGCTGCTAGTGCGGACCATGCAACAGGGTATCCTCAAGGAGGTATTTGGACAGCATCAGCCGGAACAGGTGACACAACGGTATTGACATTTACTGGAACGAATGCAGCAGCCGCTACTACCCAACTTGTTGGTGGAATTCTCAAGTATCCGGATGGTATGTTGATTGGGGCAACCCTTACATTTCATGCAACCGGCAACTTCGCAACTGATGATTACGCTACATCTGGTCAAGTATTCACCATTGTAAAACATCTAGTGGATACTACAACCAAACTCACAATTTCTCCTGCGGTGAAAAATGCTACCGCAGTATCCAATAACAGCGATGGTTTGCACATCCATACGTTGGGTGTCCCAGCACCAGATGTAGGAATGACGTATCACGCCAATGCAAGTACTAGCGATGAAGCAGTATTGGCTGACCAATTCATAGGTCTGGCCGCAACAGTCACACTACCTGACCTCAAGAATACCATTGAGCGGCAACACGTTGTTGGCATTGGTCGTGATGTGGTCGTACAAGTGGCTGGTAAGCAAGTGACTGAAGGTGGAACCATTGAAGTTATGATGAATAATCCACGTTGGATTTACTACGGATTGGGTGGTTCGGCTGTGAAAGATACAAGCACAGGTTCTTTACTCAACACTACAAATTCGGCAGCGTCAGGTGTTGGAGATTCAGTACTTCAAATGACTGCAGTAACAAATGTTGCAGTGGGCGATTATGTCATGATTGAAGATACTACTGCGTATCAGATTCCAAGCGATAACCCAGCAACGGCTGGCGCAGGTTCCGGTGGTAATACATGGCCGGATAGTACACACGCAAGTGGATTCAAGTTCATTGAAACCAATGAAGTGCGTCGTATTGTAGGGTTCCAAGATGGCACAATCAAAATGCTATGGTTGGATTCACCTTTGGAATTCGGCCATGCATCAGGTAAAACTGTTCGCATCTTCCGATATGATGCAGCATCATCTAATGGTAGTCCTGATGTGAACAAGGATACCTTAGCCATTACCAATCCATACACACACGTCATGTATAGTTCATGGAATCTTCCATCATTCTGTATAGAACACAGCATTCGCAATCGTGATGTTGGAGCATATCTAGGTGAAACAGGTGCGGCTAACTTACCGGGTTCAGCGTCAGACGCCAAGACCTTGACACGTCTATTCCGAGGATGCAAAGTGAAGGACTGGTCACTCACAGCCGATGCTGATGCCCAAGTCAAGTTCACCGCCAACTTCGATGCGCTATCAGTGTACACAGATACCGGACGCTTAGAATCGTCAAATAAAGGTGACAGATACACCGCACATCGTATGTTTGAAAATACAGCAAACAGTGTGGTTAATCGTAAGGTTGCAGGTATCGCACCTTACACACAGAAGCCATACCTATTCTACAATGGAACCATTAAGGCATTCGGTCAAACGATTGCCCGCGCCACGAAATTCACATTGAATGGTAAGAACAATGTTACACAACATTGGGTCATTGGTGGCACAGATTCCAACATTTACAGCACCACAAACACAGGTGAGGCACAAGTTCCATTCGCAGGGTCACGACTCCCGAAACTAGCCGTTGAGGGTAAAACTGAATATGATTTGGAATTGGAAATCATCATTGATGACCCACTTCTATGGCACGAACTACGCAATGCAACCGAGCGAGATTGGACTGCACCCGTAGAACTCACCCTAACCAAGCAGGGAACGGGTGCAACACGTGAATCTATTATCATCACAGTGGAAGATTACATCATGGAAACAGGGCCAATTCCCGTACCTGAAGACAAAGGTGTGATTCGTACTGCAGCCAAATTATTCTGTAAGCACGTTAAGGTGGAAACCACTGGAACACTCATTGGATTGTGATACAATGGCACGATTTAGTATGCATCCTAACGACCCAGACCGTAAGGCACGTCAATTAGAGATGGCACAGATTGACATTGTGCCACTCAAAGACCCTACAGGTGAGGTCTTTGACCCCGAATCATCCAAACCAACGGATGACCCATTCCCCGAAGAACTGCAGGATTACAGTTCTATGACCGTACCAGAATTGAAAGCATTGTGTGCTGAGCGCAACATTGCAGTATCTGGTATCAAAACCGAACTCATCGAGCGATTAAATCTCGATGATACATCCCATTCCACTGAGGCCCCCGTTGAAGAAACGGCAGTCATAGAGGAAGAGGCGGTCCCTGAGGAATCAGCAGCCGTCGAAGAAACCGTAGAAGGTGAAGTAAGTGAGTCAGGAGGAGAGAACAGTGGCAACCCCACTGAATGAAAATAGGCAAGGCGAACAGATAATCGCAGACAAATCGGCACTACTAGTGAAAGGTGGTGTCACTGAACACACAGTTCGTGTGGACCCAGATAACGAATCCCTCGTTATGAAAGTGAATGTTCGTGAATTATCGTTCATAGATATGCAGAAGGCAATTAAGTCGTTCGTATCCATTGAAATGGATGGCGGCGTGGATATTGACCTCGCTGGATATTGGCGATACATGATGGAAAAGTGCATTGTAAGCAGTGAACCATCACTATCTGTGGTTGAGATGTTAGGTCTCAGCCAATTTGCAGGGCAGCAATTAGCGGCAGTTCTACCACAACCACAGGACCTACTTGCAGGCCCTTTGGAAGATGGCAGCAACGAGTAGATGATACTTACCGTATAATGAAAGATGCTGCCGATTCCGATATCTCATTCATGATGGATTCAGCAATCTATTTCGTCGCTAAGCATTACGGGTTGAGCATACCTGAAGTACGCGCTATGAGCGAAGAAGAGTTTGAAGATTCATTCGTATTTGGTGCTGCCGCTGAACGGATGAAAGCCGATGAAATGGATAAGGCGACCAAAGATGCCAAAAGCGGTACTCAGGTAGGGCCTAGTAAGGGGCAACCCTTCCCGTATGAATGAGGTGTGTGAATGGCAGATACAACGGCTAATGCAACTAAAGATACAGCATCGTTGCAGAAGCAAATTCAGGGCCAAGTTGTATCTCTAGGACTATGGGAGAAAGCCCAAGTCAAAGTCCACAAAACAATGGTGAACACACCTATTCTCAAACAAGTTATGCAGATGAAACGATTTGTTGGAGGCATCATGGGGGCGCATAAAGCCCAAGGACAGCAAACAAAAGGTCAGAAAGAAGGCAATAAGCAGGGTCAAGAAGGTCTATCCACATTTCAAGCATTATGGGTCAGAATGACCGCATATGGATTAGCAGCCAAGTTCGCTGCAAAAGGGACTAGCACATTGGGTAAGGCATTTATGAGTTTGATTGGAAGTGTATTGTTCATCTTCGGCATTCTAATGTTGCTTGTTCTAGGTCTGGGTCTTGTAGCAGCGACACTGGGAGATGTGAATAGTCCATTGGCTCAATGGCTATCAGACTTCCCGTTATTGGGAGATATCTTGACCGGGTTCAAGATTATTCTGACAGGTGAGGATGGTGAAAGTGGACTGGCTGGTGCAGTGAGTGTATTCAAAGTAGCAATGTTGGCCGCAGGTGTAGCACTGGTACTGTTTGGTGCGCCTGTGGCTATCGTGGTAGGCACTTTGGTTATGATGGTGGGTATATTCCAATGGGTTAGAGGACAAACGGACAGCGTATTCCTTGCGATAATGGCTGCAGCAACTGTTGCTTTTGTAGGGTTATGGGTATTACTGACGTGGGTTGGTGGTGTCGTAGCATCATTCTTCGCATCATTCATGCTACCATTTGCTTTGATAACAGCAGGTATTGGTCTATTCTGGGCAGCATTGACAGGTAAAATTCATTGGGGATGGGGTATCATTGGTGCAATTCTGGTAGCAATTGGAGTGTGGCTATTGGCGGGTGTTCTAGGATTTGCTACTATTGCCTTCATGCCTGTTCTTGTTGTTGTCGCAATTGTACTAGCCGTAGTTGGACTAATCTGGTTATTCTGGGACGAGATTGTATGGGCAGTCACATGGGTATGGAATGGTTTAATGAAATGGGGAGGCATCATTCTCGGCGGTATAGTGAGTGCAGTAGGTTGGCTACTTGGTTTCATATGGGATTTACTCTCGGCCTTGATTTCAATTGCTGCTAAAATTATCATGATTCCAATTAACCTCGTAGTAGGGATATTCAAATTCTTCTTTAGCATACCCGCTAAAATCAAAAAATTGATGTTTAAAATTGCTCTAGCCTTATTCAAACCACTGAACAAAATCGGAAGCAAGATTATGAAGGGTATCAGATGGGTGTTGGGTATCCCCGGACGTATTGTAAGAGGCATAAAGAAGGGCATTAAATCTATCAGTGACGCTGTGAAGAATTTCTGGAATGACAAGATTGCAGCCATTGTACCTAGAATTGGAATTCCTGACTGGGTTCCGATTGTAGGTGGAATGGATTTCGGCCCATTCCCACCATACATGGCGAAGGGTGGTGTTGTAAGTGGACCTAAGAGTGGCTATTCGGCTACGTTACACGGCACTGAAGCCGTTGTGCCTCTCCCTGATGGTCGCTCAATTCCAGTGAGTATGGAAGGTGGTGCATCAGGAAATACGTTCAATATCTATGTGGACGCATCTGGTATCGCTATATTGGACCGCGCTCAAAAGGATAAATTCGCCAAGGAGATTGGTATATCCGTGAGAGAAGCAATTGAAAGAGACAATCCATTCAAACGATTTGGGAGTCCCATCTAGGTGATGTAAATGTCAGTTCCAATTCGTCTTGTTCAACGCAACGGTAAACTAATATCTCTAGATGCTACCCAAATACAGTTCAAATTTGCACGTGGTACTACGGCTATTCCCATGCCTATATTGGCTGAACGATATGCTGCAGATTTGAATATCGTGACCACTAGTATTGATGTGGATGTCATCTTGCGTGATGACGATTGTTCAGCAAGTGAAGTAGCAGAACAACCAGCGAAGGCATTCATTGATTTCGCTAAGCCCAATGTACGCGACAACAATACGATAGGTGCAGGTTCGTATTTCTATGGCGATGGAGGCACAGTCACAATTGGTCAAAGTGGTGGAAAAGACATCACCAACAAGGAGTTCCAATTGAAATCTACATTCTTGAAGCAATCAGGTGCTAACCCCATCATTATCAAATTCATTGACACAGGCACTTTGGGCGCTGCTACATACAGTTCTGGAACGGTCAGTATCAGTTTGAACCATGCCAATCTCAAACACGCATCTACACCAGCCCCATCATCCGGTTCATTCTCTAGTATTGCACATGAGGTTGCCACATATCTCACCAACGCATTGAACAATGCAGCCAACATTGGTATCACGACTACAAGCACAGGAGATACAGGTCTTAGTCATGCATTCACAGCCACACTAAGTGCAGGTACATACAATGAAACACTAGGAAGTACACGTGTGGATATTCACCAAGATGAATTAGGAGTCAATGGGAACAGCGGCACACCTGTGTTCTGGGATATGACTTCATCTGGTTCAGTCAACACATTGGCTGTAGTCCCACCAGCATTTCAGACATTTCGTGGTGGTGAAAACAATACGTGTAAATCTGCAGGTGACAAAGTGCAAGACCTGATTGCCAATGTATCGAATAGTAACGTCATGGGTGCAGTAGGTCAGGCATTACAAATGGATACTAACGACGACAAAAAGGCTGCTGTCAGTACCGATTTCAATAAACTGGACCCTACGGCTGGGGCTACAGATGACTATATCGTGGGTATTCAAATTCCGTATAATTCATTGATTCAAGCAACAGGGACCACATCTATGACTCCTCGTAATTTTCTGATTGTAACAGGTTTGAGTCCAGCCAATAATCAAGGGTCCGTAGCCAATAAATTGCCAGCATCTACAACATTTGATTCTGAAAATGTGTACTCAGGTATTCGAGGTACTGTGACTACATTCTCGGCTGCATATATTGCTGGTGACACATTCTATTCAGGTAAACTTTCATTCTCACCAATTGACATGATTGTAGGATTGTGATACTATGACATTGATTGGAAAGAGTAGCAATGCATTATTCTTCAATGGTGTATCTGATGGTGTGTTAATTCCACAAGCACCATTTGCCAAAACAGGTAAACAAACAGCATTGGGTAAATCGTATGACCCTACACTGGGTGGTCAAACACAGAATATCAATACCAAAATCAGCAAAGCCAGCAAGTCATTCAGTGTGGAAGCATGGGTAGTTCCAGATTGTGGCGGTGTGATTGCATCTAAAGAAGGTGTGTTTGAATTACGAATTGGAGATGTCAGTACACCCGGCCCTGCCCAATTTACAGTTCATACTTTTGATGAGGATGTAGGCCAACAATCTGTCACGGCTACTACAGCCGCCCCTGTTATCGTTTCTCGCGTTCATAATGGATGGGATGGGGTTGTGTATCCCACAGACTCATCTGTGGCCCTACACGGCACGTATAACCGCTTCAATACGGGTAAAACGGATGAGACAGCACTTAATCGCCATTCACGTGAACTAATTTACATTGTAGGTGTGTTCACAGGCCAACAAGTTAAACTGTATGTCAATGGTGAAATGGTAGCATCTGAAAAATTGAATCGAGAAACACGAAGCGCACATTCATCTGCCAATCTATACATTGGTGGTAAAGGTGGTGAATATCGTGGCACAATTGAAGGTGTGCATTGGCGACGTGGATTTGCTGAAAGCAATGTTGTGCCGGGTCCACTACTACCTACATCAGATACGATTGGGTTATGGCGATTTGAAGAACCGATTGAAGTTCCATCGTTGTCATTGAATCTCAAAGCCGCTGCGTCAGTCGGTGCTACAGATAGTGGAAGTGCATTGACTGTATCCAATGCTGAGGGCAAAGCATTGATTGAATATATCACAGGGTCCACACCTACGGTAACGACAACATTAGACCTTACTTCGTCCACATATAGTAATGGAAAATATCAGATTACAACAGCCGGCGCATTACAACAACTTGACCATCTTCCTATCAATCTCATTATCAATCCCACAGGTGTGGATGAAAAGACCGGCACAGCATACCAAACAAGCCCCCCTGAGCGTGTCAGATTAAAGCAACTGGTATGGAATGCCGATGGGACTACAGACAGCACCCTGACGGTGTATAGTATTCATCTTGATTTCACCAATAGTACCACTACAGGTCTGCGTGGATTACTACACGCTCACGCAGCCAATGATACTACCAATCAACTTGCGAAAGGGTCAACTATGGCAATTATCAATTCAGACCTATTGATTGATTCTGGCAGTGGGCTACCCCTACGCGCACCCGGTCAAGGCACACAAGTTATTGACCGCACAGGGCAAATGGTGATTGATGAGGCTGGTGGAAATCATGGATTCATTTTCAATACACAGATGGCGACAGATACAACGACTAATCCATTTGCATTCAATTGGGGTGCAACAGGATTACCTGTTGGATTTCAAGCAGGGCATACTGGCCGACATAAATTCACACACGTTAGTGGACACCCATACCTACGCCATCTTCCTCAAACGGTGGAAGAAAAAGTAGAGCGCAATCTAGATGGTGACAGTGATTCATTCATGGCATTCTTTGATGGTGCATCTATGGGATTGAGAAATCAAGTACCACTTGGTTCCATTATGGATATACACCGACAAGCATTCATTGGGTCAGCCATCAATACTGAATCAACTAGCAATGTAGTACAGGCTGTTGAAAATGGAATGGCTGGGGCAGGTGCATCTACACAACGACAAATGATAGCCATTGGAGGTTTAGGTTTTGACCCTACACCATTCCTATTGAAAGGTCATGCGTTTCTTGGTGAAGATGGAACCCAAGATACCTACGATATGCACTTGACACCTGAAGATACATCGCGGGTAGCAGTATTGGAATGTGCAATGGGTAGTGACACCGCACCATATGTGGAGATTCACTACAATGCAATTGATTTGACAGGTAATCGGATTCAATATGCTGCGACTGGAACTGCTACATCAGCAACTCACGCCACCGTTATTTCATTATCAGCAGGTGGAACAAAAGCATTTGGACCGCATGGTGGAACCTTCGATGCATACTATCTCATTTGTGACGGGGTTCGTGCTAAGGCATCTACTGGAACTAACGTGACCATCTCTCATGGTGGGAATACTTTGACGATTGGTAGTGCTGCTGATGGTGGATTCCAAGCCAAACTTGGTGTTGGTGCTGTGATATATCGAGAACTGACAGGAGCAGCATTGTGTGTCACCAAGACCGTTCCCGATGCATCATCTATCATCAGTGGGTCACAGGTCATTGATTATATCCATACTGCATTGGCTTCCGGTGCTACGCTTCATGCCCCCGGTGGTATGATTACGATTAGTGATGACGCATTGGGTTCAGGAAGTACAGCATTCAAGAGTCATCGTATGGTAGGTGATAATACAGGTGGAACAACCTATGAAATGAATTTAGACAACAGTTTGATTCCGGCTAACCATGTGCCTCAATCTGCCACAGATGAACCACAATCTCCACCTTCGGGTATCATAGCATCACACGTTTTAGATGCAGAACATTCACCTGTATATCACAAATTGGTTATTCAGAACTCAAAGGCTGGAACATCAGATGCAGCCGCTGAGAATTCAACAGACCCAGCAGTAGTCAATGCACCTGATACATTCAGATTGATGCCGATAAAAGAAGCGGCGTCAAATGCAAATGGTGTGTTTGATACACCGACGACAAATCATCGCACCAATCTGTTTGAAATGTTTGATGTCATAGACAATTGGCCTGTAGGTAAGAATCATGTATTGATTATTCAACCTACAGACCGACTACGTACTATGCAATTGACGAAGTTTGCGAGTGAATCTACACAAGAAAATGACCCCAATTTCTTGAGTGTGGAATTCTTACAATGTCGTGGGCGTGTCAAGGACTTCCGTGAAAAATTAGATGATAGAGGGCGTCAAATTATCTTGCGAGGAATTGGATTAGTTCAAGATATCAAGGAATCCGATGCGTCATTACTAGGTGATGCGTCACCAGATTCTCATGGTGTGAAAGAGATTGTACCCGGTGGTCCGGTAGTGGCCGTATCATTGGGTGGCCCCGGTCAAGGTGCAGTGGATACGAAACCAACATATGACCCATCACCAATGGCACGTATTGGGTGGAATACTCGTCGTAATTGTGGCGCAGTAGTCCAAACTGTTGTCACAGGTGGTTCACCTGTTTTGATGACAATTACCCCACTCAATAATCAATCAGCCAATCTTGCTAGTTGGGGTCATATGTGCTTCCCTGAAAGTGGTGGCTCTAGTGGACAAAATCATGCCCGCATATATTTACAAAGTGGAGCATCAGCAGCATACTACGATATTTCATCTGGTGCGTTCTTATTCGATACATCGGATGCGAACATGGCTGGATGGTTTGTCAATGCTGATGGGTCTATGGAAACAACAATTGCTAATTGGCTAACTGTTAATGCTGTCACCGGAGGCACGATAATCTACAATGATAGATACATCGGTGAAGATACAGTTTGTATGGATGGTACGACAGTTCAGGACCGTATGTTTCAGAAATTGAATAGTGTCACCCATGATTATCAACTAGGCACACAGTATGCTTCGACACGTGCATTGGTGGAGATTCCAGTATTCCCATATCAGTTCTTTGAAGATGGTGACGAAGGTATATTCCCCGGTCCTGACAACAGTATGAAATTGACATTGGATGCTACCATGACTGCTCATACATGGAACCCAAAACCTGTAGGGCGTCGGTTATGTGGTAATAGCCTAGCAAAAGACCCACAAGTAATGGGTCCATATGGAGGTCTATGGGCTGTAGGCGCAGGGATGGCTGGCACACCATACATTGGCATTCATCATACTACTGGGACTGAACTCATATTGGAAGTTGGAGATGCAAGTAGGTGGCCGCAGACAAATGTGGGCAATAAAAATGGTCCTGAATTTGCGGGGATTGCACGTGGTGGTGGCGTAACTAGAACTCATCGAGTATTTACAAGACAAGGTGATTGGGCTATTGTATCTCATGTGGATTATACCAATAATCGAATCACCATTCCACGAGGACGATATGGTAGGCGATGTATGACAAAAAATTTCCTATCGCAACTCAAAGCAGGTATCGGTTTATTTTCTACCTTCCAAGAATTCAATTCAGGTCTGGCTTGTTTGAGTAATGGCAATGGTGACTCAATGGCTGTTGCACAAGGTTTTGAATCTGAGTACTACTATGACAATGCTAGTGTGCAAACTCAAGGTAGTGGATTGGATTACGGATTGAAACAATATGTGAGTGCTGTTGAGTTCAAGGCAGGGCCTGAAGAAAACCCACATCTTGCGAAATTACAAACAGGTGCATGGCGTGGTAAGGTTGTCAGTTACAAATCTAATCAATTGATTGTAACCAATGCTGAAAACTTCCCACCTGTGGGTGCAATGCTACGATTTGGTCCGGTCGCTCAATTAGATTGGCGGGTTAGAAATTTACATACTGAGGAAGAGTTTGCTATCAATTGGGCAACATATGGAACTGCAAATAATGACCCTATTTTCACCCTCAAAAAATGGTCAAATTATGCTACTGCGACATTGGGTGTTGACTTCAAAGTAGGTCATGAATTCGTTATCATGGCACTAGAAGTCAATGCTAACAATGGGGCATACGCCAGTTACTATCCAAAGGTCATGTATGATGCTGTGTTGAATAAGGAATGGTTGAACCCATACGCAGCCGGTGGATTACGTGAAGGTGACACCATGTGGATGAATATGCATTATACCAATCCTCATGCTACAGATGGAATGTTTTGTAAGAGTCGTGGTGTGGCTAACGATTGGGAAGTTCACCATGAATTCAATGGTGGTCGTGGTCATTTCGATGTCAGGTCTAGGCATAGTATCCCAATGGAAAACTTCTTGATTGGAAATACGTGTCGTAAAACTGCTGAAAATTTTGCTCAACACGTGAACCAAACAATTCAATGGAATCTCGAACAACTAGGGACTCCTAACCCATCACGCATCGTTGCATTTGTGGACCCATATCTGTCCAAACATGACCATGCACGTGTATTGCTATACGATGTGCAAGGAGACCGTGAGTTTATCTCATTCCATGATTTACATATGCAAGTTCAATCATCACCTGATGCAACACAAATTACCAATTTGGATGTGGCGCATGGTTTCAGTTCACAACAACGTGACAAGAACTTAGCCAACTATGAGGCTACTGGATATACTGATACAGGATATAATGGGAACCCCAAAATTCGGCATGATAGAGGGCGCTCAACATTCATTGAAGGTGCATACAATCACTCAGATGTTGTCCTCACGAATCCAGACCGTAATAATCATGACGTTGCAGCATCGAATGCTCTAGGTCGGTGGTCATTAGGCAGACGACTTGCACGTAACTATGAGGAATATCCTGTTCAATCTGAATGTGCATCAGACCGTATTACACGTCGGACTCAAGCAGGTAAATGTTGTACTAGTGAAGCCGAAAAATGGTTCGCACAAGGTATTGAAGATTATACTGATGCTGAAGCATTTTGGGGCAATCAAGGTGTCACAGGTGTAGCCACCACCAATGCGACTACCGCGCCCACATTTTCTTCCTTTATGTTGGATACACCACAAGGCACACGAACAGTATCTGCATTCCTATGTCTGAAAGGAATTCGTGCTATAGATTCTACAACCACAGATGCTCGATTAACCAATCTTCCGCATTGGAAGCAAATGGATTTTACACGACGATTGACTATTGACCTTGGCGAGGTAGGAGTCAAAGAAGGTATTACCAACATTGAAGCGGCGGCTCATGAAATTGTGCGACTCATCAACCAAGCAGGTGCAAAGAAAGGACGTTCCAATATTCGCAGACCTCCAGACCAATTCCCCGGCACTACGTTAGAAAACAATGACCCTGCACAATCACACATCAATGCGGATTATGCTGTGACAGGTTCAACTCATGACCCTGCATCGTTCTGGGATGATTCGGCATTCGCATCGTATGACCGGGGTTCCCATATGGGTTATCTGCGAGCGCACGTAGGCCGTGTGATTGAAGATGTCAATGGGGTAGAAGGATTTACCATTGTAATCCATTCCACCATTCCCGGTGCAACAGGACGTAATTTCTGCGTATGGATGGATAACAGCAAAGCACAATCAGACTACAGTCCACAATTCTTGATTGGTCATGGGGGCAGGTTCGATTCATTCTATTGCCAACCAATGGAAATTCAGGGAGAGAATATGCATCCTGCACCTATGCCTCTCAATAAGCATGGGCGACCATTCGCACCAATTACAACACTACATTCACTTCAAAGAGCATCTACTCCAACTAGTTCACCTATTCATGTAGGAACGTATATCCCACCATCTGCTTTTGAAGAAACAACTCAAGAAACTCCTGAAACGCCTCCTCATCAAGGAGGGACAGGTCATGGGGGTAGTAGCAATACAGTAACTGGTACAGTGATGATGCCCACTGAACTGACTATGAGTCAGGGATTGGGTACTGGAAGTACGGCTCGCGCTCAAATCAACTTCGGTGGTTTAGTTGCATCAGGTGTACCGGGTTGGTCGCCAGACCTTGGTGATTGGGGCTTTGGTGATGGAACCGATGCACGAGCGCATAAAATATACAACGCCGATTTACCAACTCAAGTTGATTATACGAATCATGTAGCAAGTGCAGACCGTCTTGGTGTTGGAGGTGGACAAATCTATGGGATACGATTTGAGGACCATCTTGGACGTAATCATACTGTGCGAATGCTATACAAGGAATATGGTCAGACATTCAGTAATCGAGAAACTGTTATTCCTACATCTTTAGACAATGAGGTTGTAATATGGTTCGATGACCGCGACATCAGTTCTGGTGGATTCACTATTGGGCGTCACATGAAAGGGTCAGGTGACATCGGTGGGCGCATTGTAGATGCACGACAATGGAAAGACAAAGCCGGTGGGACCAACACACCTGTCGATGCTGTATTGTCTAATGGTATTACATCCCAACCGTATTGTGGTAATCGGTGGCGCGGAGTACCATCATCTAAAGCCGCTTTTGCTGTCACCCTAGACAGACCTGCAGGAACGTCACTTAGCCTACAGTATGATACAGGCACAGCAGATTCATTTGGAAAAATTCATGGCGGCATATGGCATGACCTACCCTTTGAAGGAGATGCATTGGGGCATATGGGATTCCCCAAAACAAATGGTGTGATTCAACTAACCATGCCCATCTCACATACAGGGTCTGATGGTGCAAAGCATGGCAACACTGGTCATTATCTATCATACACACACCGAACTGAAAATACCAAAAAGGGGCCACATACATTTCACGGAGTCACAGGGATTCCAACAGAACTGAGTGGATGGGGCGCTACTACTATTGGACCCACACACTACAATGAAGATTTGACTCCAGCATTGATTTCACCAACTGGTAATTGGACAACTCTTGTAACTGATGAGTTGATTGCAGCCGTAATGGAATTTGCATTGATGATGGAAAATCCCAATGCAGATAGTATAGATGATACCTCATTCGATTGCACTGAAATGTATGCGGCTGATGGACGCACATTTGGTGAATGGGGCATCAGCCCAACAGCCATTCGTGTGCAAGCATATTCATCTGAACATAGCATTACACCTTTGAGTCAGTTATTCAGTGTGACGCGACACCAAGACCTTGGAATCGTTCACGCTCATGCTCATGCACCTCAGAAAACATTGGATACTACATCTATTCAATCTATATTGGGTGGTTCACATGGCTCTAATGCTGACGCTGTATTCAATGAAGTGTTCCCATTGGGATTGACAGATGGAACTAATTCATCACTAGCGTATGCTACAGGGCGAGGCACTACACAAACACCTTTGAACGATGGTATGCACTTCCCATGTGGGTATGTGCCTAAGACTGTATTGCATATATCGACCAAATATCATGGGACCAATGCCAACACCGCCACACCCACTCTAGTAGATTCACGAAATGTAGATGTCAATACAGATGTATGGCGACAAAATCTGCGTGGTGAACGATGTCAGTTCTGGCCCGGAGACCATATCCTTCCCATGCTAAACAATGGCCGTGTTGAAATTGCTGCATCTAGTACGCTTGTGAGTCCATTCCAATTTGGCTTTACAGATGGTAGCGGTACACCTCAATGGTGGATGAAACTCATTGATGCTACAGGTACTAGTTATCCAAATCAGGAACATCAAGCACAAGAACTATTCCAATTTGGACCTATAGCACGTCTGAAGAATGAAACTACTCACAGTGTCAGTCCTGCAGGTAGCGCTCATATGCCCTTCGATGATGGTAGTACGGTAGCCGAAGATGCTTCTTATGTTGAACCACATATCATGTGGATTGATGATACAGACCATGCTCTATTGGTTCCTATGTGTGGTGAAACATCAGGTAGGTATGCTAGTGGTGTAAGTGGGTCAAGTTACTGGGATATTGGGTATCGAGGTTCCACTGCAGCATATCAGAACTATCAGAAATTACATTTCTTTTCTAGATTACCTACGACTTTGACAGTCACAGCATTTTCTAGCACATCCAATACTGCTACAGAATCTGAAGATTTCCAACTCAAGGGTAGTGGTGTTGTCGCTACTGGTGTATCTACCGCAGCATGGGATAATATCAATCATCGTATCATACTAGATGACACACCATCTGACTTTGGCCCAGATAATGGAACCTTTGATGGATACTATCTCGTATGTGATGGAGAACGTGCATACCATACACCCGGCACTGTCACATTTACCATCACCTATCACAATAAGTATTTGGAAGCGACTGGTGGTGGCTCAAGTGTCCTTGCTGCATTTGAAGCGAAAGTGGCTGCTGCTGGAGATATCATCACACGAGTTTCAGCCAATAAACTCTATCTCCAACGATTCATCCAACCTGATATTGAAGGTATTCGCACCACCGGGTCTGCTCAGAATGCTGAACCATTCACATACTTCCGAGGTGCGTGTGATGGTGCAGACCACTCAGTACCGTTGTACTTCGGTGGTGGATTCAGTGGGGCTGTGTTGGATATTAACGACGGCACAGACAATGACTACACCGAGTTCTACACACACCCATACTCAGCAGGTCCAACAGGATGTGCAGGGATACAAAACGCCAATGAAATCATGGGGTCACATTGCATTCTAGATACTACAGCATTGCTTGCCATGTTCCCCGGCACATCATATCTTGACCAGCACAAAGGACAGACCACACCTCCATTCCAAAATGAGCATCTGCAATTGTCACCAGATATGGCTCAAGGGTCAGGCAATATACCAATTGCTAATGCGGCTGGGACACCAGATTCTAATCCCGGCTCTCCGGGATATTTACAGGATAGTAAGACAGTGATACAAACTCAACCTTCACCTGTTATCTTAAGGTTCGGTCATCCATTTGCACGATATGAAGATGTGCAAAATAACGACAAGAAAACACAAACAACCTATGTCATCTTTGGACCCGGCCAATCAGTGCCGACATTCATGCAATCGAACTATGCAAGTTCACCCAATGACTCTACAATTTATGAGCCATCAGTTGCCATTTCAGTGGGTTGTTTGTACAATCAGAAACTATTCCAAGTGGCTGGTGGAGACCGTACTGCTGGAAATCCACAAGGTGCAATAGTCCCTGCATATCCATATCACATCATGGCGAATGGAATAACTGCTACATCAGGTGGTAGTCCTCATTTCACAATGGCATATTTCGGCACACCGTCTTATGCATATCTGCCCAATGAGGTGAGTCTAGGAACTACAACTACATGGGATAACGTACCACAAACAGGTAGTAGTTCGACTACGAAGCATGGATGGGCTGCAAAGATTGGTTGGCTTCCACCTACAGGTGAATATCAAGTTACCAATTATGCTCGATGGGAAGCCCCCGATAATTGGGAACCTGCTCAAGGCGACCCCAATGAAGATATGTACAATCAGAAACCTGAGTATGGATTACACTTCAGTGACCATTTCCTACGTCATGACTATGGTGAAGGTGCAAGTGCTGGGTCGCCTCAACCGGGAACTAATACATGGTCGTATGGTGCAACAGGACACGGGCAACCGTTCTCACCATTACCACAAACTGTTATCACAAATTCTACTGGTGCGACAACAGCCTCCGCTTATGCAGTTCGTGGCCCAACTGAAGATGCTAATACTATACCCAATGGCCCTGATAGTAAGAAAATCTATACTGCTACAGCGAAAGATTTCGCATGGCATATGGATGGTGGGCATCCACCCGGTGGCAATTTCCTTGATGACCGCGTAGTACGCAATCCTCAAAACTTCACTAGATATACAATGGCGTATCATCATTGGGATAGCGGCGATTACGGAGTAGTTCGCATTAGTGACAACGCATCCATGTTCCGCATTGGTGCGCCTATGTTGAAGCGTGTAGTAGATGATTGGGCATATGTGCAAGACAATTACAATACAGGTGCAGAAGGAGATGTGGACCGTGACATCATTGTTATTGATGCTACGCGAGTTCAGAATGCAGAAGAACTTGGTACGGTTATATCGTGCGCTATCAATGAGTGGCCCGGAACAGGTGCGCTCAAAGCATTGGGTGGTACTTTCCTACCATCATTCCAAAGCGCTCACAAACAAGACCGTTATTCATGGGTGGAACTACCAATGGACCCAGTGCCCGGTGGAGGTTCACCATCTACAGGTCGAGCAGACCATCTAATCTATACTGCAACTGCTGGTGACTTTGGTGTTAGCGACCATATGACCATTGGTACATCACCTATGGACCCTATTACAGGCGTGACTATGACAGGAACAGGAAATGAGATTCCTTACCCTGTTGGTTCTTGTGGAGTTGGACGAGTATTTGGTGACACAGGTGTAGCGACTCAGCGTTGGGACAATACCAATCCCGGTGCAAATAAAAACATTGCATCAGGTATCACCACACTCAGTAATCAACATGACCGAGGATTCTATTTCTATTATCGAGGTGTATTCAATTCAGATGAAACTAAGAAGAACAGAGCATTCTGTTTGGCCGATAATTACAGAACTGGAATGAAGATTTTTGAAGACCCCGCAGTAGATAATACGTACCGCGATTTGATAAATGCTACATCAGGAAGTGTGAAAAGCAGACCCGGTATGAAATATCTAGAATGTGCGGTACATCGACTCGAACCACAGGCACTTGCTGTTCCACCTACCTTCCTTCCACGTATGCATATCTGGACAAAGACAGGAAATCACCGCTGGCATAATGGTGCATTCATCAATGCAAATACTCAAGCAGAAACATTTGCACATAAAACCAAACTAGGTTATGGCGCAGGAATTAACTCTCCTTGGGTGTGGGATGCGCTCAGTGCTACTCATGTGCATTTCAATGGATTACATGACGCTGTGGACCGTACACGGCCCATTGGTGCAGTAGGATGGGCAGGCAATCAATACTCAATGCTGAACAGTATGGGGTACTGGGAGAAATCAAAACGTGGGAGTGCTAATGCTATAGGATTCACAGTTCCACGAGGTCTTGGCGCATGGCATCCATTCCTTTCATTCAATCCATATGGCCCTGCACTAGGTTGTCATAATGCAAACTTCATTGGTCAATACCAACCTACAACTAGTACAGATTCTGGGAATCTTGCCAACTATGGCAACAGTGGTAATCCAAATGCGCCAACACATTGGTCGTACACCAGTGGGTGGTCAAGTACATATCCAGATGCAAGAGGAACACATGAGAATCACTATGTGGTTATCACCCATGAAAGTGAACTGCCATTGATTGCACGTGCTGACAATCTAGGAACACAAGGTATTGGTGATTTAATGAGTGGTATCTGGGTGGACCGAGCGAAAGGTACAATTTCACCACCGGGTTATGATGCTTCAGGCGACCCATCCCCAAGTGGAAATTCTGGTACAACAGCATGGTCTGCTGATATTCATGCACCTTCACGATACATAGCACCCGCCAATGGTGGACCGTATGTTGAGGCACAAGTGCCATCCACTCTCGCCCATCCTACAACTAACGATACAAAGAGAACTGCAATGCAATGGGGTGATGTGGTCAATGGTGCTGACGACCTTGTAATGGCAGATTCATGTGCTGCCCCAACAGGCGATTTATTCATCGGTACAGATTGGGTAGGTCTAGCCAATAATTACTACGCTGATGTCAATGGTATTGGTGGTGCAAGAAATAATGCTAAAACAGGTGTGTTTGATGCAGACACAGAACCACAAAGATACTGGCACGACCCTGTAGCCAATGCAGGTAAATTGGGCGCACGTAATTTCACAGTAGAACACGTTGTGTGGAAGCGTATGGATGGTGGAAATCTGTCACTACCTGCACCAAACGCACGAGGTATGGGTGCAGTACCTTGGACATGGCGGAAGCAAAGTGGAACATCAAACTACTACAAGACAGGTGAAACTGTATATGGGAACTGTCGGTTCTCATTTGAAACAACCAATAGTGCCATGCTTCCTGTTATCCAAGCACAGGAATTATCGCACCCACAGATTGCAGCCCAATTCCCACATGAGATTGGTGATGTATTGAGCATCCCCAATGAAGAGATACAGTTTGAATCTATCACAGTCATTGATGATACAGGACAGGAACATCGAATTGAAGGTGGCTCACCATTTGGAACCATCATTCGTGATTTCAAATCCATAACCAACAGAACTGATGAAGGTATGGCCCCAGCCCTTGCAGGTAGTGGGTCACAACCAAACATGGAGATTCAATTGCCGGACCCAGATACAATCCCCGGTAACATCATTGTACGCAGTGGCTTCGATAGAGTGCAAGCATATCAGAATGAAACTGTAGGCACAGGAGGTCTGCAACATCCATCACAGCCCACTACTTTGATAGGTAAGTCGTTTGATGGGACCGGACCAACAGATGCTACATGGCCTACATGGGAGAATAACAAATGGGAACAAATTGCACAGGACAGTGCGTTCCCTGATTCTCGCAATACCGGATGGGACCATGCAACAACAGATGCACCGATACAAACTGCATATGAACCACATGACCGCACGTTGTATTTCCATATCACCAAACATAATGTATCATACAGTAAGCGAGAACCCGTAGCGGCAATCAATCATATTCAACGCACAGCATTAGGAGGTGGTGCAAACAATCTTGTACTGCGTGACAACATCACTGTCAATCAAACATTATTCACTGGAACTACGCTAGACTACGGTGGCACAGTTCACTTCCATGCAGCAGCATTCAAAGGAGCCATATTTGGCGACCCACGTGAACAGTTGAAAGACGGAACCGACCGATGGTATCTGGTGGCTATCAATTCAGCCGGTAAGAAGGCAATAGCATCATACACCAATATAGATGTAGCAGGGACTGAGTTCACAGGTGTAGTGTTTGATTCCAATTGGGACGAGACCTTCAATGGTGCAGACATCTACCCATCATTCTATACCCCTGCGGGGTCAGCCCGTCTGTTCGCTGCTCGTCGTATGCGTGACCATGCAGAAGTATCTGGTAACAGTCCTGATATGCCACGTGTAGCATGGTACAAGTTAAACTCAGGTGCGTCTGATAATCCGTATGAACTCATCAAAGCACCCAAACTCACACCCATGCCCATACCACGTATGGGTCATCACTATGTGACACCTACCATGCGTATGATGCCCGGTCATCTTGCACATCCAGTATATCAGAATCTATGGCGTAGTCATTTGGCTTGTGCCAAAACAGCGCATCAATCCTATGAAACAGAAACAGGAGCGGAAGTAACAGGAGTACCCGGTATGGACCCCAACATTTGGTTTTCCAATCTGACACCCAACTATCCACCATCTGATATTCACGGCGGAGCATTCACCCTGATGACTGAAACTAAGGTTCGATTCGATGGCTACGGTATCCTCGCATCGAATGGTGTATCAGGTGATGTGAACAGTAAGGGTGGTCATGTTGTCATATTGGAATCAAACAGTCACTATACACAGACGAGTCACTTCCCTGACCCATTGGAAGTAGGAGCATATCAGATTGTTATACAGCCAAATCTGTTCAGCCAACAGGTCACAGGGTTCCATCAAAACACACCGTTTGCTGATACTACATCACCACGTAATGCAGCAGATGGGGCATGGGAAGGTGACATTGAACAGAACTTAACCGGCCAGCAAGTGGCAACAGTTGTCGGCATTTTCCATGACTGGGCTACCTATGGTGCAACAGGTCTGGTATTGGCTGACGCATTATCTTCGGACGTGCGCGGGTGCGAGATATATCTGAATGAGGTCATGCTTGACATTGACCCTGCACCCGGTCAGCAGTTCACAACTCTCCCACCACTCGCAACATTCAACCCACTTGGTGTCAATGAATCCACATCCCCTGCATTCTCACGTAGGTCTATGCCATATCATCCTCATATGTTCAAGCGCGCTACGCCCGGATACACACTGACCATTCCTTGGTGGGCGATTGGAAAGAATAGTGGGGGGCATTCCGGTCTATCTCTAATTGGTGTCGATGATTACTACCAGTTCTGCCGAGCAACATATGGTGCAATCAGCGCACAGATTACACTAGCAGGGTATCCATCATATGGTTATGACCCATACCAACGTGAACATCAAAGTCTGAATCCCATTTGCTACATTGCTGCTAATCCTACAGCAGGTGCATCTGCTACGGTACTAGTGGATGACAACTCATTGTTCCCATTGAGTGGGAGCATTTACAATCGGCTTCTAGTTGTCACAGATTCTATAGGACGTGAGCATTATGCGACATATACCACACGTGGAACTAGCGGTGCAAGTACTGGAGATACTGATAGATTCAATGTTGTAGTTCCAATTGATGGTGGCGCTGCGTCATCACCATTCTGGAAAGCATTAACGGCTGGAGATGCATTTTACAAAGATGGTATTATTCGATTGACCGGGCCGCATCACAACTATGAACCGGGTGATATTTTAACCAAACCTAAAATCAGCCCACTCACACGTATTCTCCCACAGGTATTGTCAGGCACACGTGATACCAACAACCTGTTCTTGGCTGATGCATACCTGTGTATGTGGCATCATAATCTAGGTCGCCCATTTACAGCATTCTCCGAAGGGCGAACCACTGCCGCCACACCAGTACATCAGAAGCCATACAACATCATGCCTGAATCATTTGAGATGGTTCACTACCATGAGTTTGCATACGCTATCAGTACCGGACCATTTGCTCTAGGTATGAAATGGTTCAATCACCGTGTAGCATCTGGTGTATTGGATGGCGCTTGGAATAATGGAACTGGCACTATTACACTAGATGATACACCATCTGACTTTGGTGCTGATACGACTACGTTTGATGGGTACTATCTGATGGTGGATGGGATACGAGCATACCATACACCCGGCACTGTGACATTCACTATTGCACATGGAGCCAAGACCTTACAAGCAACAGGTGGTGCAGCGAGTGTCAGCACCGTGTTTGAAGGATTAGCAGTTGACAATGCTATTGTAGAACTGATTAAAGATGATGGGACAGGAGCAGTAGTCACACCATCAGCGGCTGCACCTAACCCACCTGTCACTATGCCGTCAGGTGCTGAGTTCTTCTTTGGTGGATTCTGGCCCGGTGGTTCACGATATGGTGCGGGTGCATCTCGTCTGGATATGTGGGGTGACGTAGAACGTGGATGGAATGTCGCAGCCAATCCATTTGATGGGTCGTGTGTTGCATATGTGGCACAATACAATGGTGGCCCTGTATTGGACCCAATGGAGGTTCGCACAGACCAAGTGGTAACTAGTGCATGGACAAACTACAACACCACACCACACAATGGTGCGCCTTGGACACGGAACTATTGCTTCGGATACCGATTCTCAGTACGTCAGCCATACAACAGACCACGTTGGGCTACTGCTATCAAGAGCATAGCCGATGCATCCAGTGGGTCACATAGCAATGGTCACTACGCATACTACAACGGACCATTCGTTCAATCTGAAAGCGGGACATGGACTAGTCGTAAGGCGACACCTGTAGGAAGCACAGCGATAACTCCCACCATCACTGGTATATTGGAGCGCCAAACCAATGCAAGCAATCTATTGGGCTTCGACTTCCCCGGTTGGCAGGTGCGATATAGTGATGGCCGACGTATGACACGACCATTCGGTTGCCCTGTGCGAACACTACGCAATCATTCATTATCACGACGACAGTTCCCCGGTGATAACCAAGGTCTAGCCATTGAGGATGTAGCGAAAGCCAATATGTACTACGTGGTTGATTGGTGGGGCAACACCACAGGTGAGGATGTCCGACGATTCCCAGTGCGTGGCTTTGGACTACGCCCTGCATTCGACCCCGAAGCATGGCGTTGGGTCGCACCCGGCACAGGTGGTAATATCATACAGCGACCTGAAACTCTATTCCATCTTCATTCGACGGCTGCAATGCCCCCATCCGTACAAGAAGGCAACCGTAATGAAACAAACAATAACGAATACTCGGCAACGATGGCTAACAGACGATTGACTGATTTGTTCAATCCACTTGATAGCATTCGTGTAGGTGACAGGGGTGATGGACGTGGTGTTCGATGCCCTATATTCTTCAATGAATATGTAGCCCAAGCGGTAGATACTACCATCAATCCATTGGGTATGATGTTGTCATATCATACAGCCGAACCACCATTCACAATGGGATTGATTCGTGCGCGTGATGACACACTACAGAACACTGAGATACCACGAGGTATCACAGGACGATTGGGTATCTCAGATGCGTCAGGTCTGCTCAAGAAAGAAGGTACATCAGGACGCAACGTGGAAGAATCATCTGGCATATTTGGTATGGAAGGATTGACATTCCAAGACCCTGTGAGCAGATTGTCACCACGTATCGGATTAGATACAATGACAGTTGGTGAGATGACAGGTGGAGCCAGTCATGATTACATCATCCAAGCGACACAGGCTCTAAGTCTGCATACAGACCGTGAGGTTGGTCAGCGATACATCTTTGAGGGTTCATTCAAACACACTATGTTCCCACGATTGGCAGACGATGGTGAGGACGATGTAACAGAAACCACACAAGCCTTGGGTCACTTGGACTTCAGTAAAACAGCATCTATGACTTGGGCTGACCCACCATCTATTCTCCGATTCAACAACGCACATGGGGTATCACCATTGGGTGGCAATTACATCATGGAGGTATCATCTTACACCGAACCATTCGATGACGCAGGATGGGGTATTGATACATCCAATGCAGCATATGTATTGAGTACCTTTGGCCCTACATCTAATCCATACCAATCCAATGCAACGGCTGGTGTCAATGACCCAATGAGGCGTCGGACCAATGCAGTAGATACAACTGTACGATTCTTGGTCAGACCATATCGTGCATTGGATTACCGACACGTTGCATTGTTTAGACCTGTGACTGAACCATATGATGGACCCCAAGCATCATCTACGAAACCATTCTTCAAACACACAGCAGGTAGTCGGTATGGTCTGTTCAATTATGAGATGGTGAATGGTCGTGCTGCGACAAGTGGGCGATTTGTATTGACTACCAATCCATCACCTACGACAGCACCATACGTCGCATCATACATTCCCAATCAATCCAACTACTCAGATAACAAATCACATGGACCTAAGATTATAGGTGCAGGTAATGTTGGTGGGGTAATTTCTATACCAACACTTGGTTCACCAATAGCACGATTACTCATCAGTGAAAATACGCTACAACATTACAGGTCTGATGCATCGCGGCGTCAAACGATTGAAACAGATGAAGAAGATGGAGGGCGCAGTGATAATGTGATACGACCTGATTACACAGTACAACCACGATACAGTCAATCATTACATCCTAAGGGTGAAGGTGGAACCACCGATTTCAATACTAGTGACCACAATGACGATACACCAGATGATTACACTCATGTAAGGACGGTGGATTACTGATGGCATCTACTCAAGCGTTCCCACCTAAGGGTCGCCAAGATAGTATACTCAACGAGGTATCATCTACGATACGCGCACCTGTGTTTGTGGATAACACTGTGCTACACGCCAAGTATGTGCGTGAGCGCGATGTAATCACAGGACAAACAATGAAAGTGACACCACCTATTGCATCCGATTTCCAAATGACTAGCGCTCGTCAATATACATTGACAGAAGGAGCCGACCAAATTACACTGTCACATCGTAAAACATCAGGGAATCATTACACAGGTCCAGTGTATTTTAACGGTGTGAAACTTGATGATGCCACAGACCAATACCCACTCATCATCTACGGGGCTACAGATACAAGTCAGCGATTGAGAGCATCTCAAGTGGAAACCTCAACACATGGAAGTAAGATGACACTACCAAATATGCGTGGTCGTTCTCTCAATGATATTGAGTTCGACCAACAACCAGTTCTACTAGGGCAAACAATTGATGTTGGGTTCCGCACTACAGATGCAGTACAATATCTATTCAATGATACATACAATTCAGTGAACTCATTTGACATCGGATTCACATTAGCAGGACCACGTGCTGGCAACAATTCGTATTACAACGGTGGAGATATTGGGCGACATTCAACTCAGTTCATATCTCAGAACTTTCAAGGTGTGAATGTTCTAGCAGCCATGAGTTTCATTGGACGTTATGATAAACACACTCTATACTATGATAGATTTAGCAATCTATTGTATGCCCCAAACATTTTCCTGCTCACAGATAGAAAAATGGGTGACGCAGTTGGTGTGAGTACTGTCAAGACCAAACCATTGACAGGTAATGCTAACCAGATAACAGTATCTGGAAAAACCATTGCACTCAATGATGATAACATCATCAACGTGGATGATATGGAGGCGCAAAAGAAAGATGGTTCCATTAAGAACAAGAAGATTCGTGACCCTCTATCTCGCACTAAGGTGAAAGCCAGACTGACTGCTGCTGAAATGTTGAGGTTCAATCGCAAAGCGCAAACAGTGCTTGAATCTGATGGGCATATGAACTCATGGGATTTAGACCCCGGTGATGTTGTGTACTACAAATCACCATCGTCAGGTATTGAAAAATATGTAGCGCTGCTCAAGGTTGAACATTCCCTACGAAGTCAAGGTAGTAATTTCCTTATGGTGAGAGAAGATAGTACATTGGAAGGGATGATTTCTGCATTGGCTAGTTCAGGAAGAGTTGAAAGTCAAGAGCAGGACTATGTGTCACAGATATTGACACATGATTTCTCTAGCATGGGGAACATCCAAGTGTTTGTTGAGCCATCTGTATCTGTATTCGTTTACACTGGGTCTAATCTAAGAAGATACAGTCATAATGCATCTGGTGAAATATGGATGGAGGCAGCAATAGCGGCTGGTGTGGACCCAGTCATTACCATGAAGATGGCTGCACCCATTGGCAATCATCTACCCAACAAACACGCAGGTCTGATTATCGGCCATCGGTATTCGCAAGGCAATACGACAGATGGTATTGGAACAGTGGATATGACAAAGGCAGCACGTGGGGCCATTGGTGTAGGTGCGTCATTATCTACAAAGATTGCAGGTGGTGGGTCAGCACAGTATATCCATGCAACAAAACTGCTAACTGTAGCATCCACAGATGGATTCCCTGCGACTGGAACCATCACAATTGTATCACAGGATAGCAGCCTAGCATATTCAGCAGCATATGATGCTATCACTAGTACCACATTCCATATCACGACATCATTTGGAGCCGATAAGACATGGACGAATGATGCGAGAGTGATATATGCTCGGCCCCGCTCGCATGAAGTAGGAACGTGGCGTTCCACAAAGCAGGTGGTGATGTAATGCCAGTACTAAATCATGCACGTAGATTCCTTACAGAACAACTAGCCGCTAAGATAAACGAGATGGCGATTGGGAGTGATGGGACGACAGCAACGGCTGATGATGGTGGGGCTAGGACATTGGCACGTGTGACTCCCACAGTGCGTGTATTGGATGACCAAACCATACTGGTGGAGGGTACATTCGGAACGACATATTCATTTGATGCGTCGGATGTCCAAGAAGTGATGGTACAGCATCGTGATGTTGCGACTGATGAGTTCATTCCTATTTATCGCACTGACATTAGACCTATCACAAAGAATGCACAGAACGAAATACGAATCTCATTGTTAATAGAGGTGAACTAAAATGGTTAATCCAAACTCAGGACATACAGCAGCGAACATAACATGGGGCGTGGACGGACTACGTGACGGTGACGTAATCACATCTCCATCCCTAACAAACCTAGTACATGGTGTACATGGTGACGGTATCCTACGACTACAGGACAATGTATTCGGGATGACTAGTCGTAACGAGGTGATGACACAATCACCCGGTCACGTGGTACGCACAGACCAGAACACCCTCACTGTCAAAGGTGGATACTGTGTACTCGATGGTGTACTGTATTCATTTGGTGGTGGACCGGGACAAAATTTAGCAGTAGATATTGACAACACTCAGAACTATTGCATTAGTACACCACTAGCAGCAGGGCAAGAATGCCTGTATGTTGTGTATCTGGTCGCATCATCTAACGCTGCTCATGCTAATTCACGTATCAGAATTGCAGGTGGAACACCTACAACGACAGCAAGTGGGGTGTATCCACCTACACCTGATGGTCAATTGGTGGACCCTGTTGTAGGATACAGTGAGGAGAATGGTCATTCCATTGTGTTGGCAGTAGTCCGAGGTATCTTTGAACCGGGTGGTCCCGGTGGGAACGACAATGTGAATATCGTTGAGGTCAATGACAAGCGTGTGTTTATCCGCCCATCACCAAACTACATCCTACCACTCACTAACAAACTTGATGCGACAGCGGCTGCTGTTGCTACAGTCAATCGCACGTATCGTAATGGTGTGAACTATGATGTGCAACTCAAGGATGTTATGGGTGCTGGTCACGTTGAATCTGGTGACTTTGGTGGCGCACATGGGGGCAATCGTATTGATGTGGCCGCACTGTGGGTCAGTCATCAGAACTGGAAGGCATCAATTGCTGATGCAAGCGACCCAGCATTGCCATCATCCAGTGACCCCAACTATGGTCTGGGACCGGGTGGTGGGTACGACAGCACAACGGCCACGTATGCTGACGCACAAACACCTACAGATGTGCTATACTTCTCCAGTCAAGGGAATGCCAAACAATCCCTAGCGACGGGTGGGGCTATGACAACAGTACGTGTGGGTTCCAAAGGCGTTGATAAGTTTCAACTAACTGTTAGTGGGAATAAAGCATGGCCTGTCACATCGTATGGCGACCAAGTATTCATCACCGATTGCACGACTGCACCAGCGGGTTCAAACTTCGTTACTTACACACCAACAGGTGAGTTCCCCGAAGGGCATATGATATGGATTCAGAACACTAATGGTTCACACGACAACATTCGATTCAATGCGACAGGCATCAGCAATCAAATCATTGAAGCAGGTAAGACCGCACAGTATGTGTACGACGGTACTACATGGTATCGTCTGATGTATGCCTAATTCTTGCGCCCATCGTCGTTGATGTCACCCAAGTGTAGGTGGCGACAAATCTCTTTGTATCGGTTGCGGATTGTCACTTCAGTGACACCTGCTGCTTCTGAGACCTCACGTTGTGTGCGATGGTGATTGCACATGATACCTGCAATGTAGATACTAGATGCTGCAATACCCACTGGGCCTTTACCACTATCCAATTCCAATCTGCATATCTCATCTACAAACTCAAGCGCTCTCGCCTCAACATCAGGTGGTAGTCCCAACTCAGAACAGAAGCGAGGCACGTAGTCTTGAGGGCGCGGTGCTTGAATTCGTATCTTCAATTCACGGATAACGAATCGTGCAGTACGCCCAATTTCCTTGCGCCCTGTTCTAGCCGATGTTGATACCTCATCTAATGTCCGAGGCACGTTGTGAAGACGACAAGCGATATAGATTGATGCCGCCGATACACCTTCAATCGAACGACCTCGCACCAATCTATTCTCAACACACTTACGATACACTGTAGCGGCTTCCTCGCGTGTTATCTTGGGCAGTTCCATTCGACTACAGATGCGGTCTATTTCAGCCAATGCAATGGAGAGGTTTCGTTCTTGTGCATTACTTGTGCGCGCTCGGCGCTGCCATTTCCTCATCCTATACAGTTGGCTCCGCATCTTAGGGGCTACTGCTTTACCGGAGTAGTCCTTGTTCTGCCAATCTAAATCTGTAGATAGTCCTTTATCGTGCATCATCTTATTCATTGGCGCACCTGTTCTTGAGCGCTGGTCGCCCTGTTCTGGACTGAACACACGCCACTCCGCACCTTGGTCTATCACATCATCCTCTAGGACTAAACCACAATCCATACACACGACTTCGCCACGTGTATCATCATGGTCTAGATTCCTACTACTACATTCTGGACACTTAACTGTGTCTTCAATATCTTCACTCATTATTATTCACCTATGTCTTTAGTTCGTCTTGAGTCTTGCCACAGTGCATTGCACGTAGGGCATTCCCAAATCAGTATTCTGTTATTATCTCTCACGTACTTGCCTACAATACGAACGGCAAATACGAGGTCTCCACACTGGGGGCAATGCTGTGATAACGCATCACGCAGGTTGCCCAGTGTCCTCCCCCCGTCGTCCAATGATGTCATCAATCCGTAGGATTGCATTAGCAACTTCAGTCGCTGATAGCACGACTTGACGCACGACGGCCTTTGGTTCAATGATTCCTACATCTACAGCATCAATCAACTCACACGTAGTGGCGTCAATTCCGTATCGTGGTGAATTGATTTGCTCCACCTTGAGTAGAGTATCCAATGCGTTATGACCAGCGTTCTCTGCAATGGTCACAGGGATACAGTACAATGATTCAGCGAATGCTTCAATCGCCAATCGCTCTCGCCCCTCCACATCCTTTGAAGAATTTAGAATGGTCTTAGCCGCGTAGATGTATGGCGCACCAGCACCGGGTAGGCAATCGTTGTCACGGTATGCCAATGCGGTCACACCAATGGCGTCATCGAATGCACGTTCCAACTCATCTACGGTCTGGCGTGTAGCACCACGCAGTACCAGTGTGCTGACCCCATCGGCATTGTCATCATCAACCTCAACGGAGATGTATCTGATGTCACCAATGGTATGTTCAGTGACGGTAGCATATCTGACAGTGTGACCGTCCACATTCAATGGTATGTCCTCCGTCATGTGATAGATGGGTTCACCAGTCAGACGACTGATGGCTTCCATATCTGATTGAGGCACACGTGATACCACACCGATTCCCTCTTGGGCTAGTGTGTGAATGATTGCTTCATGCACACCGTCACGACAGAACACATACCCAGCGTCAAGTTGGATGAGTGCCTTCGCACGTTCCACCAGCATTCGTTGTTCAGCCATCTGGAACTGTTGTACCTCCGCCATTGACCCCAATTGCACACGCATTGAGTCATGCATGGGCGGTGGTGTCAGACCTGTGTTGAGCAATACAATGGGTGCGTTCTTCCCATCCCATTGTGGCTTGATGGTTGAAGCAAACTCTTTGTTTAGAACAACGCCGTCGAACAGTTTGCTGTCAGCGAATGTTCCACCGACTTGGCTAACCACCTTGATGCGTGAGTCGTCACCATCAACCAGTGTGACTGCATCAACCACCATCTGTGCAATGGTTGTTGCATCTTCTAGTTCGGCTGACTTACCACAGATGGCAGTCTGCGCCACCTTCAACATGATTTCATCAGGGCTATATTCCTCCTTCAATTTCCGACTATCGTTCAACGACTGGACAGCGGTGAGTGATGCTTGGCGATAGCCCTTGCATATCACGTGGGGGTGAACCCCCTTCGCCAGTAGTCGTTCTGCGTTCTCTAACAGTTTACCAGCGAGGACCACAACAGATGTTGTGCCGTCCTTGCATTCCTGTTCTTGCGTCTTGGACATATCCACGACCATTCGTGCGCCCGGATGGGCTACGTCTAGTTCGCGCAGGATTGTTGCGCCGTCATTCGTGACGACGAAGTGGCCCTGATTATCCACGCTCATCTTGTCCATACCATATGGCCCGAGCGTCGAGCGAACCGTGTTCGCTATCGCTATCGCTGCCTTGATATTCAGTTGCTGTGCTTTCTGTGTGTTGGTGTCTCTCCCTTCTCCCATTTCCAATCAACCTCCATGTTGATAATGTCGCCCGTCCATCTTGAACGGGTCTTCACGAACCCATGTTCGCATCCATGCGACCACAGGTTGTAATTAAGCCTTGCGTCGTCTAAACAGTACTTCGCAACGCTCTCATAATTGCCTTGACGCCACTCCTTTGGGGCGTCAGAACTATCCATGAGTTTGCCTTCATCTAGTGTGTGTTTGCACACGTCACCCAATCTGACAAAGAACTGTGTCCCGATGTCAGTTGTCGCTTTGCGTAGATGGTTGGATGTATCTATGATACTATCCTTATGCTTACGCAACACCTCTCCTGCCGCATGGCAGTCGAGTCCGTCACGTAGTACGGGTAAGTCGAATCGTAGTATGTTGTGACCCACGATTGCCCCTCCGTTCTGAATGTGTTGTAGTATGTGGTCGCCTACATCTCGTGGATGCAGTGGTCGCACATCAGCATCTATATCTATGTCATGATTACAGAATACTGTGTTGTCTTTACCATCGTATGTAGCAACAACAGTTGGCTCAAACATATGGGTGTTACCCCACCCTCCTATGTCATAGGAATAGTTTGATGTCTCAATATCGAGTGCCATTACGTCTGTCATGTTATCCCTCCGAGGTATTGCCGGTAGTTGAGTGTTGTCATTCGTCTATCCATTGCACGAACTTGGATACACCTATTGCAGTTTCCTTGAATAGTGTCTTTGCATCACGATAGTGTAGGAATTGTGTGTTGCGACTCAGTCCACCATTTTGCTTGGCGTATGTATCTAATAGGTCTGCCTTCCGCACCCAGTCACCGGGTTTATCACCTACAGACATAGCAGGAAGTGCGTTGTATGCTGCCTTCCATGATGCCTGACGTGACATACGTGCTTTGGATATGTGGTCTAGTTCGACTTCGGATTCCAACCATGTGACCAGTTCTTCATACAAGTCATAGATAATCTCCGCCGCCATGTCCACGTGTTCACCCTTGACAACCCAACTGAACTCCTTTTCGGTGTGTTCGTAGTCGTCTAGCAATGACATATGTGTAGCCAGAATGATGGTGTAGTTGAGCAGGTTGGGGATGAATGCACATACAACGTCGGCCATTTGTGGGTCCATCAAACGAACCAACTCATACATATGGTCCTTGTGTGCATTGAGTAGTGGATAGAATGCATCATCCACCGTGAACATATCATACATGACATCCTGTACAATCTTTTCCTTTTGGTCTGTAGCCATCTGCGCCCACTTGTCACGTGTAGTATCACTACACTTGAGAACTCGTGCTTGCATGGCGGCACGAACTGTAGAATAGAATGTAGCAAAGTCATCCAATGAGTACTCGTATGGTGGAGGTCGTTTGAATGCTGTACCCATACGCTCCTCGGACACCTGTTCACGCCGTTCAATCGGCCAAGGTCTAATGAGTAGTAACACACGTTGGAACACACCCTTCGTCAGTACTACCTCACGCACACCTTGTGGTGGGAACGTGGTTAGCCAGAATGACACACGAGATTCAGTTTCAATTGAACCATCCTTCATGTGCTTGACCAGTGTGTTTGCTTTGGTTCCTACTGGGTTCATTGCTTGTTGCAGATACAGAATGACTTCACTGAGATGCTGTTTCTTTGTTTCAAACAACAGACTACCCTCGTCAAAATTCAATGCCTTCTTGCCCGCAAGCAATCCTTCCTGCAGTTCTAATACCTGTTCACCATCTTCTTCATACTTGTTCCATGAACCAATCAACGCAGCGTCTGTCCCTGCACTGAACATATCTTGTCGAACCCCCAGTAGGTCTAAGACCTCACCAGTGTGTTCCCATGCAATTGTCTTACCAGACCTCGTTGGTTGAATCCAGAACAGATGTATCCGTGAATCTATGTGTGAGTTATTGATAGGGATTCGCATATAATCTACTAGCGATTGTCCCTGTATGTAGAAGAACGAGATGAGTCCCGCCATTTCATTGTGATACGATATGTCATTGAACATATTGATGTATCCTTTCAATAGCGGAAACCGTTGCACCGCTTCATAATTGTCCCATTGTCTTGCCATTCATTATTGCCTCCAATACATATGTGGTGATTGTGGAGGAGTATATGAATAACCCAACCACAATACGATAGGTGATACAACCAATACTACACCCTCTTTGTGCGCTCGACACGCACTGGTTCTTCCGATGTTAATACTTCTAACAAACGGTTGCGTAGAACCTTACCCATACGCGGTACATCTTTCAACGCATCTGCGTGTAACATCTCTTCAATAGACCCACATTGCTCTAGCAGATTGTCTATCATGTCCACACCGAAACCGGGTATCGCCCGTAACATATCCATACGCACGTCATTGGTGGACACACGGCGCACTGCGTGTGCGCTGTGGCGTGACGCGGGGCGCACCAACTTGTCATGCAAACTGACAATGTATGATGATGCTTCCAGCACATTGGTTGCTCGCACTACAGTGAACCCGAAGTCCGCTGTGATACGTGCGAGTGCGCTCATCACCTCACGAGATATACGTGTGAATGTCATGCGTGTGTTGGGGCTACGCCGTTTGAGTTTGCTGAAGTACGTGGCAACGTCACCCCATACTACAATGGCTGCGCGTTCTACATTCGCATCCATGTTCTCCATCTGACGCCATAGATGACCAGACCTTGAACTCTCAATCAAGTCTGCAATCGTCTTACTTTCTACTACACATCCACCAGCCATGTAGTCACCGACGACAAGATGCTGTCGTTGAAATGACACAGGGGGAGAACGTGTTTCACATCTACGCACGATGGCATCCACTAGGGGACCACGCTCGTTACTATCAATCAATAAACTAATCATACCACAACCTAAATACAAATACTATTGGGAATAGAATTGCTAACACACCTAACCACCATATCAGACTGATGCAGGTAACACCAAGTGTTGCCCAACCGGCCACAGTTTTCAGGTCTATTCTCTCTCCCATACCCTGTCGGAATCACCAGTATTCCTTTAACTCTACTGCTGATTCACGGTACTTGGTTACGGTCAGACCTGTGCGTTCTTGTTTCAAACGACGTTCCGATAGTTCAGCGTATTCAGGGTTGAGTTCAATGCCAATGTATGACCGACCATTTTCCAATGCTACAATCCCTGTCGTACCAGACCCACTGAATGGGTCCACGATGACTGATGGTTGAGTCGGATGTTCAAGTAAGTCGAGGTCAGAAACATACACTTTGACATTTTTGACCTTCTCTTTGGTGAGGTTCTCAATGATGCGTTGCTTGACAGGACCACCACCATTTTCTTCTCGCCCATCATACTTGGAGTTCTGATTGATGTACTCACCCTTCATGGTCGCTCCCCATTTCTGTTGGAGATGGTCAGCGTTCTCTTCGGATGTAGCACGACCCGGTATGATGACCTCTTGTTTCTCAATGGTCCCATGACATTCACAGTTTGGTGAGAATTGATTCTCCGGTTGGCGGCGCACCCAAGGTACACCACAGTCACCACAACACGTGTGAGATGAACTCGCTCGGATGATGGGTTCAATCAGATGCTTTGGATACACAGCGAAGTGTGCGCCGGGGAATGGTTGCGGATTGAAATGCCACACCGTTCTCATGTTACGTGTCAGACCTTCCGTATCGTCATCAGCCATCGGTTCTGCATACGATTGGATGTCATAGTAGTACCGTCTGGATTTACTGAAGTGGAAGAAGAACTCATGGCTACGTGTGCATCGGTCTTGCACAGGTTCAGGCATGGATACACCACCACGATAGTGTGGCCCACTAATTGACTTGGCCCATACAATATCATTGCGGAGATACCATCCCGCTCTACGTGCCGCGAATGCGAACAACCAAGGCAAGCCGACCAAGTCCTTCTCCTTGTATCCATCGGGGAGAGATTTAGGTCTGAACTTACCGGCTTCGTCACGATGCTTCTGCAATCCATATTGGTCTGGATTTGTCGCGCTACCCTTGCTCATGTATGAGTCACCGAGGTTCACCCATAGTGTGCCAGATGGTTTGAGGATGCGTCGGCATTCCTCAAATATCTCTACTAGATGTTCAACGAACTGTTCGGGTGATTGTTCAAGACCTAGTTGTCCTTTCCACGCCCCACATTTCTTACACGTTTCAAATGTGATAGGGTCGTCACGATTGTTAGCCCCTTGATTACTGGCTTGCTTCTCGCTCTTACCATCGTCATTGCTACGACGTTGCCATGAGATGGGGTCAGCCCATTCACATTCACAATCTTTGTCACGACCGAATACTACAGGGTCAGTCTTGTAATCACGTAGCCCCCAGTATGGTGGTGACGTTATCACTGTATCCACAGTTTCAGTTTCTATCTCACGCAACTTCTCTATCGCGTGACCAATCATAATTTCACAAGTTGTTTCTTCTCTCATTGTGTTACCTCCTTTGGTTCTGGGATTGTTCCAGTGCCATCCCAGAACTGGCACTTACCTACACAGTATCCACGATTGAATAGACTTGCACATGATGTATGTTTGTACGGTCCTTCAACAATATGTTTGGTGTAGTTTCGACTGATTTCCATATTGAAATCAACCCATTGAATAGTACGAATGAAGTCTACTATCTGGTCTGTGTGCTTCACGGCCAATCCATTCACAGTTTGTGGTGGACGGAAGTGACGTAATCGTGCCGCCAGATATGCTACCAGATGATACCTTGCATCATGTGGTGGGTTGCTACCCGTCCTACAAGACGATGCTTGCAGACATGGGAGAACGGCAATGCCGTTCATTGTAAGAGTGGGGATGTCATCGGCGTCATGGTTGAGCATACCATACAACGAATCTTCTATGCTTATAGTTGTATCGAGATGACATCCGGTGGAACCATAACTGAAGTAACCAGACCTGTGAGTATGTGCAAGGTCTTGAATCTGTTCCCATTCTAATGTGGTTATTTCCTCAGTGGTCAATGGGATACTCCACAAACCACGTTTGACATTATAGGAATTAGGGACACGGATAAGAGATGCGAGGTCGAATGTTACAGTGGGGTCTATGCATTGAAGTGACAGTTCGTTTGCCCATGACCTCACCAAGCACCGACCTGCACCTTTGAGAATTGAACTACTGTCATACGTACCCATCGTATGCACACGGTCTAACTTGACCCACACATGGAACCCACCACCGGAGAACCAGATACCATGTTTGATGTCTTGCTCTAGTAGATACTTGTGAAGGCGTCGGACCTCATTGAGTACGACAGTTGGTGGTACTTCCACCATTGACCCACCCTGTATCATCTGGCAATCGAAGTCTAATACGAAGTGACGCACGATAGCAGTTTGATAATTGCCGCGTCGGTAGTTGGGTTCCTTGAGTTGTTGGAAACCAAACACACTCATGTATGCGTCAGATGCATTGCCCAGACTCGTCCACCATTTGTTGAACTCATCCTTGTCGTGAACAACACGACGGAACAAATTGACTTCGCGGGGGAAGTCAAGAACTAGTAACGCTTTGCTATTTCCACTTGATTCCATTTTTCTATCCACTCCATCAACTGTTCTAAAATCGCGTGTGTTTCCTTAGGGTCTTGCACATAAAGAGGGTCCACTATAAAACGAATCGTACTGTCATCGTGAACAGCATCGAATCCACGTGCCTTCTCAGCCTTACCCATATACACGGAGACCTCGGCGTTGAGAACGATGCGTTGTAACATCCATTCCACAGCCACCGTGAAGGCATTGACTTCCAATCCATTCATCACACATCACCTAATCGTTTGATATTTCGTATGCGTCCTTCGACATAGATACGTGCAAAGGAACCACACACATTACATTTCTTATTCCGCACGTGTTGAATATGATTACACTCAACACACTTGCGTGGGTGAGTCACTAGACTTGCTCGATTACTCATGTTCCACACCCTCCTTCCAGATTGGGTCGGCTCCATGTGATACCTCAATGGGGTTCTCATACGGTGTCCACTTGGGACAGAACTGCATGAAGTCACAGTGACCACATTTGTATTCCTGTCTTTCGCTAACAACGGGGAAGTCCTGCTCAAGATATGACTTGACAAGACGACCCATGCGTTTCTTCATAGCGGTGATGGTGCGCTTGGCTGCTGGTTGAACATCCCAATGTTCTGCTTTGGGGAATCGCCATGCCCACCACTTGACATCACCAAGGTCTGAATCAGATTCATCGAGGAGGTATGTGTAGTACGCCATCTCACCCTTCATCTTGGGTGGTGTGTACTTGGGGTTGAACTTACCTGTTTTCAATTCCATGAGTATCAAATCTCCATTCTCATCTTTGAAGATGCGGTCAATGATACCACGTAGATGCACCTCGACAACACCATGCCCCGGCACATCAACTTCCACGATGGCATCAAGGTCTAACTCATTCCCAGCGGGTAGGAAATCATCGGGTTCATCACAGTACTTGAGTCGTGCAACATCATTGTGTAACATCCAGTCCTGCAATACATCCTCCTTATCTGCGTAGTCACCTACGGCTATAGGGTATTGTGTTTTGAGTATATCGAACGCTCTCTTTTCGTCACCATCTTTAGCAGCCTTGATTGCTCCCTCGATAAGTTGTGACCTCTTAAGATTATGATAGAACTCTTCCTGTCGGTTGTGAACATTGTCACCAATCACCAGAT
>TARA_R110002012_G_scaffold95194_7_pt1 | contig 48846 bp, 57 predicted proteins | sample TARA_R110002012 | Tara Oceans TARA_R110002012 (sample SAMEA4396515) | marine metagenome | biome: Westerlies Biome; feature: [DCM] deep chlorophyll maximum layer (ENVO:01000326); material: water (ENVO:00002006), including particulate matter (ENVO:01000060) such as... | depth 40 m
ATGTCATGGCTAGAAAGCACCTGCTTGCGAATATTGGAGATCGTCCGGCAAAACCCGTCGAGCAGGACGGAGTGGCGGAATCGCGTGTGGAATATGCGCGCCGCGGCGCTTCACGATCTATGATGCAGTCCCTCGACGACCTTGCTGAGAGCTCGATGCGCGTTCTGGAAGGCGACATTGTGGTATCGCTGGATCCAGATAAACTCGACCCCTCCCCTTATGCGGATAGAATTGGCGAGGACGAAGAAAAGGACGGCGAACTCCTACAGGCCATCAAAAATGCCGGACAGCATTCTCCTGTTCTGGTTCGGCCGCATCCCCAGATAAGCGGCCGCTACATTGTAGTATTCGGCCACCGGCGAGTTAGGGTGGCCCGAAAGCTTGGGCAGGAAGTTCGAGCCGTCATCAAGCCGCTTGAAGATATTGCCCACGTCATCGCTCAGGGTCAGGAGAACTCAGCCAGGGACGATCTGAGCTTCATCGAGAAGGCGCTTTATGCACGGCGCTTGCTCGAGTCCGGAATCGACAAGGCTACCATCAAGACAGCTTTGACGATTGACGACACTTTGCTTTCTCGAATGCTCTCCGTCGCTGATGTCGTGCCAGAAGCCGTCCTCGAGGCGCTCGGCGCCGCGAAGGGTGTTGGCCGGGACCGTTGGGAAGAACTGAAGAAACTCGTTCAAATGCCGGCAAATGCTGAAACGGCGCTGGAGCTGGTTCAGAGTGAGGCATTCGTTGAGGCAGAGGGGAGCCAACAATTCACGGTCCTTATCGATGGCCTCAAGTCTTCTCGAACAAAGAAGGCCAAGCCGAAGCAGGCGGCGGAAAAGGTGTGGAGTCTGTCCGAAGCTGCCGTCAAAGTGACGACAAAGGATAGCGGCCGGACCTTCACTCTTGCCTTGAAATCCAAGGATGCATCTCAGTTTGGCGCGTTCCTCTCGGGACAATTGAAGCGCCTTTACGAAGAATTTCAGCAAAACAAAGAGGAGGGCGGTGAGTGAATTAACGGCCGTAAACGGACGGCCATGGCAGAAATTGGCAAAGAAAAAGGCCACCGAAATCGCTTCCGGAAGCCCTCTCTTAGTGTGGTAGCTAGAGAATCGCACTTCCCGGAATCACAGTCAAGGCTCTTTTGAGTCGTGAGCGCCGTTTCGGCGAGCAGTTTTCTATTGCCTAGCAATAGGTGAAAGAAAATGCAGACGCATATCTCCACGACGCCCTTTGGGCGGCGGCCGATGACGCTTGGCCAAATGGCAAGTCAAGTCACCGCGAAATCCATACCCGAGGGAACAACGGTCGAGAAGTGGAAGGTCTTCCGCTCGATTCGTGAAGCTCGGGACCTTCTGGGTGCCACAGACCGGTCCCTGGCCATTCTCAACGCGCTCCTGTCATTCCATCGGGACAGCGAGCTGTCGGGCGACGGGACGCTGATCGTTTGGCCGTCGAATGAACAACTCATGGCGCGCGCCAATGGCATGCCGCCCACGACGCTGCGCCGGCATCTGGCCGTCCTCGTCGATTGCGGACTAATTATTCGTAGAGACAGTCCGAATGGAAAGCGTTTCGCGCGCAAGGGCCGGGGAGGAGAGGTCGAACAGGCCTATGGCTTCGACCTCTCGCCGATAGTGGCCCGCGCCGAGGAGTTCGAGCAACTCGCGGAAGCGGTTCAGGCCGAGAAGAAGGCTTTCAAGGTCTCCAAGGAACGCCTGACTCTGCTTCGTCGGGATGTTGTGAAGATGATCGATGCCGGCATCGAGGAGGGCGTTCCAGGTAACTGGGGCCGTATTAGCCAGATCTACCAGGAGATTATCGGCCGCCTTCCCCGCACGGCACCGCGCCAAGTTGTCGAAAGCCTTTGTGACGAGATCCAGGAGTTGTGGACCGAGGTGCATGAGATACTGGAATTGTTTGCGAAAACACAGAATATGGACGCCAATGAGTCCCAATCTGGACGCCACATACAGAATTCAAATCCAGACTCCATATTTGAATCTGAACATCGCTCTGGAAAAAAGAATGAAGCAGGCGGCAACGCCCAGGAAAACGACAACCTACGGAGCTTGCCGAAGCGGGAGCTGCCCTTGGGCATCGTGCTTGACGCTTGCCCGGACCTGATGGACTTGGCTCAGGGTGGTCGAATACGCCACTGGAGTGATTTTCTGGCGGCCGTCGAGGTGGCCCGGCCGATGCTGGGGGTCAGTCCGAGTGCGTGGCGAGAAGCTTGCGACGCCATGGGCGAGGTTCAGGCGGCGATCACGCTGGCGGCGATCCTGCAGCGGTCCGATCAGATCAACAGCGCGGGCGGATATCTTCGCAGCCTCACCGACAAGGCGAGAGAGGGGCATTTCTCGACCTGGCCGATGGTGATGGCACTACTGCGGACCAAGCTGGATGCAGACAAGGCGGCAGCCACGACCGATAGGGAGCCGCCAAACGGCAACAAGGGCGGGGAAGGACAGTATGAGGTCTCGGAAGCGCTTCTGAAATCCCTGAACAAGCCCAGATCGTGATGATGAGCGCTTTGGCTATTGCTGCATTGGCTGTGGTTTCAGCATCGATCAGGCGGGAACGGCGCGCTCGGTTGATAAGGTTCTTGACAAAAGAGGGCGACTATTCCGAGCTACCCGCTGTGTCCACTCACGAAACCACCCAAGCTGGCCGGAGATTTCGCGATAGGTGAGATCTGGATTGGACGCATGAAATTCCCCGCGTCCAGCGTCATCTCAGGTGCTGCCTGGCGTTCGGGCGTTTCATTGGTTGTGCCGAGCCGGGCGTTGCTCGCTCAGGAGCGCAAGTAGCGCCGGATTGATGTAAAGATTTTCCCGGCCCGCCTTCATTTCCTGCAGCAGGCCCAGTTCGGTGAGGGCCTTGAGATAGACCGACGCTGCCTGTCGCTTTGCGATGCCGGCCGTCACAAGGTCGCCGATTCGGCAATAAGGGTTCACGAAGATTACCTCTGCCAACTCGCGCGAATAGATTTTGGGCAGATCACGTCGGATATGCTCCGCGGTTTGATCCAGCAGGTCGCGGATGGCGCGAATTCGCGCTGTCGACCAGTTTGCCGTTTCGCGCACAGCCTCCAGCATGTAGAGGATCCAGTTCTCCCACGCCTCCTGAGTTGTGACGGCCAGGAGCCGATCATAGTAGGCGCGTTTGTTCCCGATGATGTAGCGGCTCAGATAGAGTATCGGGATGTCCAGCAGGCCTTTGTCTACGAGGAAGAGCAGATTCAGTACCCGTCCTGTCCGGCCATTGCCGTCGATGAAGGGGTGGATCGCCTCGAACTGGTAATGCATCACAGCGAGCCGGATCAGCGGGTCGATTTCCTCGGCTTCGTGAATGTAGCGCTCCCAGTTCGCGAGCTTGTCGCGCAGAAGTGCCTGGCCCTCGGGAGGCGTGTAAATTACCGACCCCGTTGCCTCGTTCATCAACGCTGTTCCTGGCGTTGCGCGGATATCCAGTTCGAAGCCTTTGATGGTCTGGCACACAGTGATCGCCGTGGACGTCGACACGGGCCGCTGTTTGAGCGACTGAAAGCCCTCGTTGAGTGCCGTGCGATAGCGCAATGCTTCCTTTGTCGCAGGATCAGCGTGATTACCGGCTTCGTTGGCGAAGCGGAACAGCCTGTCGGTGGTGGTGACGATATTTTCGATCTCCGAGCTCGCCTGCGCCTCGAGCAGCGGAATCGAGTTGATCAGTACGGCCTGGTTGGGAATGAGCTGACCGGATATACGAAGCTCAGCCAGCGCTGCACGAGCCTCGATGCAGGCCTTCAGGACTGCCTTCGTCTCCACATCCTCGCGCGGGGGCAGGGGAGGGAGGTCGTTGTAGGGGCGATCCGGGCGAAACGGCATGTCGATCAATCCTTCTTCGAACGACATGTCGGGCGGACATGTCGTCTTTATCGACATATGGCTAAATCGTGTCGATGAAATTACATTCTATCGACATATAATAAGTGCTACAAGCCGGTTGTTCAGAAGCAGAGGTCTTCTGTAAACGATCGTCTGTAGCCGTTTCACGGGTAGTCGACGATCCAGGGCTTGAAATCCGACCGGCTCAGTAATACCCTGTTGCAATCAGGTATTACTATGGAGCGGACATGACCACCACCGTTACAGCCAAGGGACAAGTGACCATACCAAAACCGGTTCGAGATCTGCTGGGGATCGTTCCGGGAAGCAAGGTTGATTTCCGCCGCGCAGCCGATGGCAGCGTGGTGCTTGCACGTACCGACAATAATCAGCCGGCCACACGCTTCGCGAAGTTGCGCGGCCATGCTGGCAAGGGCCTCAACACCGACGCAATCATGGCGCTGACGCGTGGCGAAGCGTGACGCTTGTCGATACCAATGTTCTGCTCGACCTCGTCACCGACGATCCGATCTGGGCGGACTGGTCAATTGCCCAACTTGAGGCCGCGAGCCTCACCGGGACGCTATTGATCAACGATGTGGTCTACGCCGAGCTGGCGGTTCGATACGACCGCGTCGAGCCTCTCGAGGAGTTTATCGATGAGGCAGGCCTCGTTATCGCTCCGATGCCACGAGCGACACTCTTCCTGGCCGGTAAAGTGTTCACGCAATATCGCAGGTCCGGCGGATCTCGGACCGGCGTACTGCCGGACTTCTTCATCGGCGCCCATGCGGCTGTCAACGAACTTCCGCTGCTCACCCGCGACGTTGGCCGGTACCGCACATATTTTCCCTCGCTAAAGCTGATTTCGCCGGACGCCTAAGCGAACACCCCGTCAGACTGGCTGGATTCCCGGTTCAAGTGGGACCGAGGAGGGGACTTTTCCCCTTAACAGCCCGATGGCCCTGGTGAGATTGACATGGAACGGGCCGCGGCGGCGCTGGTAACGGATAACCGATTGTTTGTCCGTATATCTGGAGGAATTCCCCCATTGCCTCGAGTGGAGATATCGATTATATATCCCGAAGCATCTATATCATTTGAGATCTTAATTGACGCAATGGAAGGTTGAGTTTCATGACCGCTTCAAAAGCGAGATCAAAGACCTTCCAACTGACGTTCGGATAGAGTTGCTCGCGCATTTGGTGCTACTTCGCGAGAAGGGCTTTCGATTGGGACGACCTGAAGTCGACACGCTCGAAGGCTCCAAACACGCGAACATGAAGGAACTGCGCGTCAAGGTGTTGAAGGTGCAATGGCGGTTCGCCTTTGCCTTCGATCCGGAACGAAAGGCTGTGATTCTCTGCGGTGGTGCGAAGAGTGGCGTCAGCCAGAAACTCTTCTACAGGCGGCTGATCGATCTGGCGGACAAACAGTATGACGAGCATTTGAGCGAGTTGGAGAAGAAACATGGATGATCTCGATAAGCTGATGCAGACGCTTCCTGAGGATGAGCGGCGCGCTGTTGCAAAGCGTGCCGACGAGCTCGTCACGGCGCACAATCTGCGGGAATTGCGGGCACTTGCTGGACGGACGCAGGAAGACGTGTCCGCCGGGACCGGTTTCAAGCAAACCAATGTCTCAAGACTGGAGAAGCGCGCCGACATGAAACTATCGACGCTTCGCGATTATGTCGAATCCCTCGGCGGCACGCTGAAGATCGTCGCAGATATCGCGGGCAAGAAAGTCGATATTTCTGGCATCGCGGAGCGCTCTCGGCACGGTTCCAAGGTCTGAGACGGCCCGCCGGCAGGGGAGAGGGTTATAGCCCCGCCGCTTTTGTGAGGTTGACCCGAAAGCGATCCCGGCGGCGTTGATACCGGCGGGTCATGTCCGCTGATGTGTGGCCGAGTTGCTTCTGGACATAGCGCTCATCGACTTCGGCGGAGGACGCAAGCCCTGCGCGGAGCGAGTGTCCGGCGAATTTCTGCCCGCGCTCAGTTTCGGAAAGATCACCGCGCACACCGGCGGCTAGGGCTGCCTTCTTGACCAGCCGCGCAACTTCCTGATCATTCAAGCGCTCCGGCCCGATATTCTTGCCCCGGCCGGTTACACGGCGGAACAGGGGGCCCTTGGCGAGTTTCGCGAATTTTATCCAGGTCTCGGTAGCGATGACCGGGCAGGTGGCGTCCGACGACCCACGGCCGATTTCCACTTCGCGCCAACCGGTCTTGCCACGCAGAGTAATGAGAAGCCCTTTGTCGAGGATTTCGATCCAGCCACGCCCGTCCTCGGTTTGGTCACGTCCAAGATCGAGACCGGTGATCTCTGATCGTCGCAAGCCGCCGGCGAAGCCGATCAGCAGCATTGTCCGGTCGCGCAGGCCCCGCAGGGTTCCCCGATCCAGGGTTTCCAGCATCGCGATCAGATCTTCCGGCAGCAGCGCCTCTTTCTGCCGCGGCGGGGCAGCGTGTGTGTTGCGAATGCCAGCCATCACTGTGGCGATGGCGCGATCCTTGCGATCGAGCACCATGCCGCGTTGGGAAAAATTCCAGCCGATGGCGGCCAGCCGCCGTTCGATCGTCGAAACGGAGTTTGGCTTGCCGCCGCGCGTCGCCGTACCAATGGCACTGCCAGAGGCGCAGGCGGTGATGTAAAGGCCGACAACTTCCGGATCCGGGGGGAGGGGGGCCAGATTCTGGCGCCGGCACCAGGCTGTAAAATGCTTCCAGTCGCTGGCGTAGGCGCGGCGAGTATTGGCGGAACTTGCAGCCTCGACATAGCCGCGGGCGCGATCCGTCAGGTCTTTCAGATGCGCCGGCACGCCGGCATTGATCTCCGGAAGAGGGGAGGGGAGTCCGTTCGACATCCCGGCCGCCGAAACATCAGCGGAAACCGCCGTGCTGTAGGACGGCGCTGAGGCCTCCAGAGGGTCATTTTTGGTGTTTTGCTCGCTGATTTGGGCTGTCGTTCGCGTTCCACCGGCGGACACCAAGGTATTGATTTCCTGAGAAAAGCGTTCTGAGTTCATTGCCGGATTCCTGTTGATTCACCGGATTATTTGCATTCCACGAGCGGACTAAGTTCGCAGGAGTGGAAAACTCCCCATTTCCGAGACCGCGCCCGTAGCCAAGCGGGTAACTCCGTTATTTCCAACTCTTCTCATCGTTTGCCCTGCTACACGGTCCGTTGATTGAGTTCAAACCCGGTCCGCTCAATGAACGCGAATTCTCGTCGATCTGACGCTCAAAAGGGGCTGTCCGCCGGTGAAAAACGAGCGACATGGGCCATTCTCTCTATAAAGAGCATTATGAACGATAATGCAATCTTATCGCTTATTATATATTGCTGACAGGCCGTGCGGTTTATGTCGAATAGGGTAGCCTAAACTGCACCTGCGATGTAGTGTCTCCGGCATGGATTCGTCGCCGTCTGCCCCGTCATCACTGCCGATCCGGCTGTCCGGCCTGCCTGCGTGGGCGCGGACGCGCGGCCGTGACATGACTGAGGCGGATGCGGCGTTTGGAGCCGGCATCGCCCTGAAATCACTTGATGATCTGGTGCAGCTCGATCCGGCCTGGGCAGGATGCTGGCGGTCCCGGCAGGCGCTCAAGTGTGCTGCCGTTGCAGCGCGGCTGATGGGCCGAACCGAGGACGAACACGCGTTGCGTGACGCGGTCTTGCTGACTGCTCCGGGTGATGACCCGGGGCCGGCCGGAAAGCTGTTTTTCGCCACGAAAAGATCGCCAGGCCGATCCGGTGGTGTCACCACGACCTTCGTGAAAGAGCTCGCTGACTTATTGGCGACCGGATGGGATGAAGACCTTGCGGCGATTCCCGATCTGGTCGATGCTGCGCTTCAGTCCGGGCGGGCGGCACCCTTCGCGGTGGCGGACCTGATAACGGCGATTTCTGCCGTTCGCCCGGACGCTGAAGTGCTGGCGTTTATGCTGGCCGATAATGTCCTGGCGCAAAAACTCAAATGGCCAAAACCTGTCCCGCTTCTGCTGTCCGAACGCTACGGTCCAGCCTTCCGCACCATTGGGGGAAGGGGGCGGGTCCGCCCTGGCGAAGTGGCGTTCGCCACTGCGATCTGTTTGGCTCTTGTTGACGCCACGCAAAGCGCTCTGCGCTCGGCCAGTGAAATCGCCCGCCGCGCGGATCAGCTTCTGGCCGTTGCTCCGAAACTGCGCACAAAAGGAGCCGAACCGGTGATCCGGGCATTGCTCGAAGAAGATGCGATTGCGGCCTCGGCGCCCGGCAGTGGTCTGTCCCGCTGGGCCAGTACCCGGCTGTTCGAACGATTGGAGAGTTTTGACGCCGTGCGCGAGCTGTCCGGCCGATCATCGTTCCAAATTTATGGACTGTGAGCATGGCCGGAACCAGCCCCGGGAAGTCCAGACGAAGAACGCAACCAAGGGAAGGAGACGAACGTCTCCTTGATCGGGAGTTGGGGGATCTGCCCGCAGAATTGCGGTGGCGGGAATGGATGATGCGTGTCGAGGCAGTGATCTTTGCCTCGGCCGAGCCGGTGACGCGTGAAACCCTTGCACGCGTTGTCGGCAAGGATTGCAGTATTGATCTACTGATCGATGATCTGCACGAGGAGCTCCGTTCCAGGCCGTATGAACTGGTGTCCGTCGCTGGTGGCTGGCAGCATCGAAGCCGTACGGTTTACGCGGACGCAATCCGGGCATCACAAGCACCGACGCGGGGCGGGGCGTCGGCCCTGTCCGAGTTCGAGTCGATGGTGCTCATGGCGATTGCCTATTCACAGCCTGTCACGAGAAGCGAGCTGTCGAAGATCTTTGGCAAGGAGATTTCTCGCGACACAATTAGCGCACTCCGGGGGGCGGGGTTTCTGGCATCCGGACCGCGCAGTCCGACACCGGGCGCGCCCTATACCTATGTGACGACGAAACACTTTCTGTCGGCGTTTGGGCTGGGGACGCTGCGTGAGCTGCCCGACATCGAGGCGCTGGAGGATGCAGGTTTGTTGAGCAGAACTGCCGTGCATGAAGAGCGGGTTCAGGCCGAAGCGGAAGGTGAAGAGGAATAATGTTGCTGCCATCGGCACGAGGGTATCCGCGGTGTTTGGTGCATCTTCAGTGCAAATCGCGTTGCTGGCTTGAAAGGTCGGCCAGTGTTGATTTCCAATAGGAGTCCGATTCAATAGTTCTTCATTGATCGCAATGCCTTGCCAACCGCCGCATGAGAATGCGGATGTGGGCGGAGGCGCGTTGTTTCTGTCAATTGATCAATCCTCATTGCTTGTTCAGGTCTAAAGTTGATCGAGCCTCATCCCGCTATAGCAGCCCATGACCCCGCTTAATTTGAATAGCCGATGATACTGAACCCAATTCCATCTTGCTCTCCTTACCATGAGGTCAGATCGCTGCTTTAATGAGACTTTGTGACGGGGAATGGCTTTAAGAATCAGTTAAGGTTAATAGAGCATCCTCTTCGCGCAACGAACCAGAATAGGAAAAGCAAGGATGCGAGCAGCCGCGTGCCCTAAGCACCCCGTTTTGGCTTTGTTTTTCGTGTCGTGGATAGCTTTCGGTTTTGCGTCTCCGCCACACCTCTACGAATCAATGGGTACGCAAATAGAAGCGACCCTAGAACCCCGAACAACCCAGAACGCAGATCGTTTTGTATTCCTCGGCGGTAGGGAGGACTATGGCAATAAAGGCACCCGGATCAAGCTGCGGGGCGCCCACGAGATTGGTTCTGCGACATCGGTGGTTCGGTCGAAAACCTCAAGGCTGCCGCGCAGGAATACGGCAGGGCTATCAGCTGGAATAGCGATCGCCCAACCTAGCTTCGTGCCGCTGCTATCGGCGTCTGAGTCGGAGTTCGGGGAACTCAGGCAGAGCTTCGAGTATTCTACAACGGAAGACGCTTCGGCACGTCATAATCCCGAAGATGACCGTTTGGCCGGTGTTCCGCCTGTTCTCGCTGCCCTCGTCACGAATGATTCCGCTGATGTTCTTGCCACGGCCTACACCCCGACGGACGCTTACCATGCTCCAGAGGGTGCTTTTGATGCAGTGCTGAGAGGAGAAACAGACACAGGTCGTTTTGTTCCCCCCGTGGCGGAAGGTGACCATAATTGGATGAGCCAGCCTCTCCCAGCATCGGTTTTCTCGGCTACTGAACAAAAATGCTTGGCGACCGGTATCTACTTTGAAGCGCGCGGTGAAGAGGTGAAGGGGCAGGCTGCTGTCGCCCAAGTTATTCTAAATAGAGTGCGCAACCCCAAATATCCCGGTAGCATCTGCGGAGTAGTGTTCCAAAACAAGAGCTGGTTCAACAGATGTCAGTTCTCTTTCGCCTGTGACGGTATAGCCGATCTGATTGTCGACCGAAGAGCTTTTCGGCTAGCGAAAGACGTCGCGATGGCGGTATCTGCTGGCAAGATATTTCTTGCCGAGGTCGCTTCGTCCACTCATTATAATGCAACCTACGTGAACCCATCCTGGGCCCCTTCCATGCAGCGCATGACTCAGATTGGTTCGCATATTTTCTATCGGACGCTAGGCGGCGGCTGGAGCTGATAATGCATGTCGCGTTCAAATAGATTCATTTGAATGGGGGGGTGCGGACGAAAACTTGGACCACCAGGAGGTAGTTCATGTATTCCGTTAATGCAGCAACGCATGCATCCGCTCAAGATCGCCCTCGCTGAGCTTACCCTCGCAGACGATGCCGATGACGTCGTCACGGTCTTTACGGGTCTCGGTGAACATGGTCTTTCTCCTGTTCTTCGGGATTACCGTGGCCATAGAGGTCAGCATTTTCGTGCGCTTGGTTCTCATGCTCGAATTCGAGGGTGGAATGCGCGATGCCGAACCGATCGTTCAGCGTGTCCTTGATCTCGTTCTTGACATCCTCGATCCGCGACCACCCGTCCGCGGCGACGACTACGTGGCAGTCGAGTGCCGCCTCATGCTCCTGCATTTGCCAGAGATGCACATGGTGAACATCTTCCACGCCGTCGACCTCGCGCAAGGTCTTGACGACATCGCCGCCATCGATCTCCGGCGGGCTGCCCAGCATAAGCGACCGGACCGGATTGCCGATCTCGGTGAAGGCCAAATAGAGGATGTAGAGAGCGATACCGATGGTGATCGCCGGGTCGACCCAGCGCATGTCATACAGGATGATGAGTGTGCCGCCGATGATGACGGCGACGGATGCCAGCGCATCCGAAAGGTTGTGCAGGAAAAGCGCGCGGATGTTCACGCTGCCCTTCTGCATCGAATGAGTGAGCATCGCAGTCAGCGTGTCGACCGCGAGTGCGATACCCCCCAGGATGACGACCATCCAGCCCTGGACCTGGGGCGGGTCGATCATCCGCATTCCGCCCTCATAGATCAGGTAGAAGCCGACAAGAATAAGCGTGGTGTAGTTGATCAGCGCCGCGACGATCTCGATGCGGCCATAGCCGAATGTCATGCGCTCGTCTGGGGGGCGCCGCGAAATCTTGCGCGCGGCAAAGGCAATGACCAGCGAGGCCATGTCGGAGAAGTTGTGCAGCGCATCAGCGATCAGAGCAAGGCTGCCGGAAAGAATTCCACCGGCTATCTGCGCGACAGTGAGAATTCCGTTCGCCCATATTGCAATGGAAACCCGGCGATCGCCTGATTCTGGGTTGATGTCGGTGTGGCCATGGTCTTTGGGCATATACATTCATCCCGGTTTGCTGGATCTCTGAACCGCCCTGGTCGGGCGAGACGCCGGAGAAGGCCAGTGACAACAGGCGGTTGTCGCTCGCGGCCTCGTGTGCCTCCTCCAGCATGTCTTCGACTGCTACGATCGCCAAGGCGATTCACCAGCCGGCGAGATTGCCGAGCCCCTGCAGAAGCTTTCTTGGACGGCCAACTCAAAATGGAGCGGATTTGTTCCGCAAAATCGCTAGATCTACACGACCGGTATTGCGGCGCAAACTCTGCGGAGGCATCTTCCGCAGACACGGTATTGGCCGTCAAGACAAAACCTGCTGCCAGCGCCCGAGGATTTTGCATCGGTAATGACGCCGTGGTAGGATGGAATCCAGTTTGTACGGCCCGCAAAACTGGGAAGATGCTTAATCTGCGAGCTGGCTTACCCAACAGAATTAATCTTAACCGCCAAAAACAGCCGGTAGCCGATTGCGTTTTTTGTTTGCCGCCGATTCGGAGCCTCGCAAGGAGTATTAACCCTCGCGCTATTCATCTCCGTCACCGTGATGGTGGTCTGACATTTGCGTGTCTGTTCGAATCCATGTTGCAGAAACGGCTATACGCCGCCCACTGTCAAACACCAGAACCATGTCTATATCAGTGAGCGTCTCGACGTTTCTCTTAGGTTCGCCCAAGGTGAGATATACACCGTCTGGTCTCATCAATAGCTCTGCACGACCCGGTATGGGAACCTTCCCGTAAACCGGGTCAGGCATGTCCTGCGCCTTTGTCATCTCTGTCCGGCGAATGGATATCTTGCCGAAGGCATCACTCTCCACCGAAGCGAGTCTCACTGGTTCCCGCGTTCCGTTCCAAATGGTAAGAAATCCCGTCGTCTCCTGGACACCAATTGTCGGCTGGACGATGACGGCATGTTCGACAACGAGGTCATTGCTGGCATTCAACGAGATGCTGGTACCCGCAATCGACGGGACCATAAAAAAAAGTAGACTGGCCGCAATCATACAGAGTGCTGATCTCATGGGTTTCCTCATTCGAGCATGTCGGGCTTACCGATATCTTTTGCCACGGATCGTTGCACATTCTTATTTCCCCTCGCAATGGTACTTTCGCAATTCAGCCGCCAGAGGGGGTGAACTGATGGAGAAACTCTCATGATAACGCCGTTGCCGAGAGCTTTTTCAATTTGCTTAAACACGCGATGACGAGACGATGAACCTACAAGACCCGCGTTAAGACCAGACCGGATGTGTTCGACTACATCGAGGTGCTCGACAACTCCACACGCAAGCCTGTCAGGAACGGGATGCTGTCGTCCGTCGCGTTCGAACAGCAGCATAAAAGGACGTCCAAGGGTATCTAGAACACTCGGAGCTGTTCATTCTGCGCAACCAACTTTGATCACATGTCCACGACCACCGTGAATTAAGCAGGCAGATCTATTTGAAGGGCAAATCTGATGGAGTGTGTAGCCCGTACACAGTGGGTTGGTTGTTTGTTCTGAGCAGATTGAAGGGGTGAAGTGACATGGACGGTATATCGGAGCTGATACGGGAGTACGGTCTGTGGATCTACGTCCTGCTTTTTGTATACTGCATGTTGAAAAGTGGTAGTCTGCCATTGTTCGCGGGTTATGCGGCTCAAACACAAATTTTAGATTTGCATATTGTTTTAGTCGCGACTTTTGCCGGCGGGTACCTGGGTGACGAAGGACGGTTCTTTATTGCCAGACGATTTGGAGATGCTTGGCTAAACAGATGGCAATTTGCTCAAAGAGCGAGTGTTGTAGCAAGAGCTTTACTTGCAAAGTACGGTTGGGCCTACATCTTTCTTTACAGGTACCCCAAGGGTATGCGGACCATCGGCGCGTTGCCCGTCGGTCTCGGATCAATGTCATGGGGCAGATTTACGGTTTTGAATGCAGGATCGGCCATGATTTGGACCGCCTGCTTAGTCTCGGTGGGCTTCGTTTTCGGTGCGCAGGTAGAGGAAGCCGTGGAAACAGGCTGGGGCTTTGCAAGTATTGCTTTTCTTGTCGCTTTGGTCGTCCTCACGGTTTTCGCATGGTGGCGGATGAACCAGATAGCTGTCCCAGTTCCGAAAGTTGAGGAGCAACCGACTTGACACAGTCTCGCTCGCTGCTGATCGCAGGGTCATTCTTCACGAAAACTTAATCATGGTTCATGTAGACAAATTGTATCAATGAGGCGAAAAGGGTCAGATGATACGCGTATTGACCTTCATTTCAGCATTGCTGCTGGCGCTTCCGGCGCTGGCGCATCCGTCCAGTGAGGTGGATTTGGTTCCTGTGTGCCAAAGCTTTGGTGAAGCCGTCGAATGCGATGAAATGGCCAGTGGACTTGCGCTTGGTTCAGACGAAATCCCGCTGGGCGAGAAAAGCGGAAGCAAAGTTTCCATGCACTGTCAGATGCACTTTGCAGTATTTGCTGTCTCGACTGTTTCAGCGAGTATGAACGAGGTGCAGGAGCATGATGCTAGCTTCAAAGTCTTGCTTCTCTTCAATATCGGATACGTGGTCCCGCGGCCACCAGACGCTCACGCTTGAATAGCCAAATGCGCATATTGCGCCAATCGGAAAATTCAACGACGTGAGTGTGAAACATGATTTCGAGAAGAGGACTGCTGTTTGGCCTTGGCGCTGGCCTTGCCACCTCCTGTGGGCTTCCTGCCTACGCCCATGACGAAAAGTATAAACTGGACGAGAAATTCGAGCCGCAAACCGTGCGCTTTAGCGGTTACGAGCCCGGAACTATAGTTGTCGACCCCAGCAACCATTTTCTCTATTTGCAGATGGGTGCTGGAAAGGCACGCCGCTACGGGGTCGGAGTGGGTCGCGCAGGTCTCGCATTCCGCGGACAAGCAAAGGTTGGTCGAAAGGCCAAGTGGCCGTCATGGACTCCTACGGCAAACATGATCAGGCGCAACCCGAAGAAGTACGCGCGCTTTGCCAAGGGTGTGCCCGGTGGGCCAAACAACCCGCTAGGCTCGCGAGCCCTCTACTTATATCGAGATGGGCGTGACACGCTCTACCGCATCCATGGTACTACAGAACCATCTTCAATCGGGCGTTCTGTCTCGAATGGCTGCATTCGCATGATCAACGAACATGTCGAAGATCTCTTTGAGCGGGTGCCGGTCGGCGCCCAGGTTGTGGTGCTGTAGAAGAAACGCCATTCTTCGAATCTAGATAATTGTGAGCCGCAAATCATCTCTGATTCTGCGGCTCGTTTCCCCGATGACGTTATTAAGCGAGTCAACCATGCACACATTCGTGAAAGATGAAAACACATGAACCGGCGTCAATTCATTGTTGGAGCAGCGGGCTCTTCAGTGCTGGCCTTGTCCGGTTGCACAACCTCAACCAAGACCGGACAGCTGGATGAGAAGCCTTCGCCGGATCCAAGGTTGAGCAATGTACGAGCAATGTACGGGCCGATGCCCGGCGAACAGTTCCCCTTGCCTGCGATAGACATAGACAAGGTGTCATCAAAATTCTGGAGGCGGCAGGTGGATTTGACCAGCCCCTATCCGGTTGGAACGGTGATCGTCAACACAAAGACATATTTCCTTCATCTGATCCAGGAAAATGGAAAAGCCATGCGTTATGGCGTTGGCCTTGGCCGGCAGGGTTTCGAGTGGTCGGGTGAAGGCGTGATCCAATGGAAGCAGGCATGGCCGAAATGGACCCCGCCCGAAGAAATGATCGCGCGACAACCTGAGTTGGCAAAATGGAGCGCGAGCAATGGCGGCATGCCGCCCGGGCTAAACAATCCTCTCGGCGCGCGAGCCCTCTACATCTTCCAGAATGGCGTGGACACGCTCTATCGCATCCATGGATCGCCGGAATACTGGACAATAGGTAAATCGGTGTCGAGCGGGTGTGTGCGCATGATCAATCAGGATGTTGTTGATCTCTATGGCCGGGTCACCAGCGGAGCCCGGCTGATAGTGATCTGACGCCAAAGGCAAGAAACGGAAATGATGCTGAAAATGATCGGGTCCAAGCGACGAATAAAACAAGGGTTTCGACCCAGCTTGATCGGTGTCCTTTTGGCGGGCGTGATAGTGTCTGGATGTGTGACGAAGACGCTTGAGCTTGATGACCGAGGCAATATTCCTATCCCCCAAAAGACAATTGCGCAAATGCGGGAGATGGGCATGAAGCCCGCAGATCCGGTGCTGGTTCGCATCTTCAAACAGGAGAGTGAACTGGAAGTTTGGAAGCGAAACGCGACCGGCAAGTATGCGCTGATGAAGACTTATCCGATGTGCCGATGGTCGGGCGTTTTGGGCCCAAAAAAACTCGAAGGTGACCGCCAGGCACCTGAAGGTTTCTACACTGTGGGTCTAGGTGGATTGAACCCGAAGTCGCAATACTACCTTTCCTTCGATCTCGGCTATCCGAACCGGCTGGAGCGCGCAAAGGGCTACACCGGTTCGGCCCTGATGGTTCACGGAGCATGTTCTTCCTCGGGTTGTTTTGCTATTTCTGACGAGCATGTTGCGGAAGTTTACGCCCTTGTCCGGGATGCCTTGCGTGGCGGGCAACAGGCTGTCCAGGTCCAGTCGTATCCGTTTCGGATGACGCCAGAAAACCTTGCCGCGCACCGCGAAAATCCCAATTTTGAATTCTGGATGGACCTAAAGACAGGTTATGATCGCTTTGAAGTGTTGCGCCAGCCTCCCCGTTTTCAATTCTGCGAGGGACGCTACAGGTTTGGCGAGCCCGTCAACGGCAATATGCCCGCCGATCCGCTTGGACAATGTCCGGCCTTTGAACCGGAGATCCAGCAAGTGGCAGAGAGGTCGGTGGGGGATCTTGAGAGAATGAAAGACCTGCTCAGCGCTGGCCAGAATGTCGGCCTTGCTTATTCGGATGGGGGAATGAATCCGATCTTCCGAAAAATTCTGGCCAAGAAGGGCCCGCAATATTTGTCGGAAATCACTTCATCGACTTCTGTACCCGTTAGTCGGCCGAAAGCAGCGCTTGCCGATCCTTTCGGTGCCGGATCGAAGGCCCGCTAAAACAGGCGCGACAGAGGAACGATGATCGCCAGCATCACGGGTTGGTGAAGCAGATAGATCGGCAGGCTGTGGCGGCCCAGCCAGCCGAGCCGTGCGAAGAAAGCGTTTTCCGCACCAGCACTGGCCATCCGGCTCTTATTGATGTTCACGACCTTGGCGAAGCTCATGCCAAGAAGTGTAATGCCTGCCCAAGGAAACACCGGAACGAAATCATTGCTGAGAGGTGGGTTGGCTGAAAGGCCGATCCAGGCTAGCCAGCGGGGATCGAAAGCAGACAGCGATAGGTACCAGGGAAGCGCCATTATCGCCAGGCCGGTAATCAGGCTGGCCGAAGCCGGGAGCCTGACAAACATCACCCCGAGGAGGCTTGCGACCGCGATCGAATGCAGGATTCCGAAGTACACAAATGCGTCGGGGAAAGTGAACCATGTTACAATGCTTATCGCCAAGGCCGCGACAACAATGATGGCCAACCGGCGGAAAAATGTCCGAGCTCTCAACTCTGTGCCATGCGCCAGAACCAGACTCACTCCTGCAAGGAACATGAAGCTCCCGGCCAGCAAACGCCCGAATGCGAGCCACAGCGGATGGAAAGCCACGCCCGATACAAATCCCGTGAATTCCAGATCCCAGACGAAATGGAAAAGAACCACGCCGGCAATTGCCGCCCCTCGTGCTGCGTCAACGGCTAGCAATCTGTTTTTTCTCATGCTGTTCACTCTCACCTTGTTCGCCGACCGTTAAGCGACGGATATTTCTGAACTCTCTCGCGCCCGCGGTGCATACATGCCAGCCCCAAGAACATTGTTTTCAGCGCCTTTCAGAACGGAGTGTCCAGCCGTTGTCCTGCCGCTGCCAGCGGCCACAGGACCCTCTCCCCCCCAGCGCCATCGAAGCCCAGCAGGCAATAAGCCGTCCATTTCAACCAGCGGTGCCGCCGTATGGATGATAAACAGTCCAAACGGATCAATGATCCTTTTCGTCCTGCAAGTGACGGTGATCGGTCGCACAAAGCGAATGATCGCTCAACACCTCAATAACTCGGCAATCTGCGATCTTGCCACCTGCGCACTGCACGACCATGCGATTGAGTTCAACTTTCAGCGAGGCGAGACGTGCGAGGCGTTTCTCTATTTCTGCCAATTGAGCTTTGGCAATCGCATCGGCTGCTGCGCACGGCTGATCAGGATGGTCAGAGAGGCTGAGCAGATCGCGGATTGCGTCAAGCGTAAAACCAAGTTCACGCGCATGTCGGACGAAGGTTAGACGGTCAAGCGCCTTACGGTTGTATAGTCTCTGGTTTCCAGCGCTACGCTCAGCCTCCGGCAACAAGCCGATTTGCTCATAATAGCGGATGGTCGGCACCTTGACCCCCGCCGCCTGCCCAAGTTTTCCAATGGTCAGCATAACTTTTCTCTTGAAGCTACAGTAGCTAGAGACATTAAAAGGGGTGACTGAAGATATCAAGCCCGAGAAACTCCTGTTGAGCGAAGGAAAAAAAATGTCGGAAGCGGAAGCAAAAAAGGGAATCAGTTGCGACTGGACTGTATCTGGCATGGACTGCGGGTCTTGTGCGACGAAGGTCAAGGACGCCGTGGCACGCCTGCCGGGCGTTACCGGCGTCGAGGTCGGCATTATGTCCGAACGCCTGCGCCTGACGCTGGACGAAGGTGAGACCGGCCGGGACAAGATTGAAAAAACTGTTCGGGCGCTCGGTTACGGTATCGAGCCACGTGCGGCGACGGCGACGCCGGACGAGGCTGTCGATCAGGATGCAAGCTGTACCGGCCACTCCCAGGCCGGCGGCAAGGCGAAAGATCATTCCGGTCATGGCAGTCCCGGACATGTACACGACGATCCCGCAGATCGAGGCAAGCGGTGGTACCAGACGCCCAAGGGCAGGCTAGTGATCTTTACCGCACTGCTTCTGATGGCGGCCTGGGGAGTGGAACTGATTGTTCCGGAGGTGGGCAACTGGGCCTTTGTCGCCGCGTGTCTGATCGGAGTTGCTCCCGTCGCCCGCCGTGCGTTTGCCGCGTTGCGCATGGGGCAGCCTTTCACCATCGAAAGCCTGATGACGGTTGCCGCTATCGGCGCACTGTTCATCAATGCGGCGGAAGAGGCGGCGCTGGTTGTTTTCCTCTTTGCAGTGGGCGAAGTCCTGGAAGGCGTGGCGGCAGGCAAGGCGCGCGACGGGATACGGGCGCTTGCCAATCTCGTCCCAAAAACGGCGCTTCTGGAGCTGGACGGCGTCACGCGCGAAGTGCCGGCAGCAAGTCTTGCTATAGGACAGATCGTGCTCGTCCGTCCCGGCGATCGTATTCCGGCAGACGGCGAGATCACAGAAGGCACCTCCGGGGTGGACGACAGTCCGGTAACTGGTGAAAGTGTGCCGGTGAACAAAGGTCCGGGCGATCCTGTATTTGCTGGATCGATCAACACCGAAGCCGCCCTGCGGATTACCGTAACCAAAGCCGCCGAAGACAACACCATCTCACGCATCATTCGCCTCGTGGAAGAGGCCGAGGAGGCTCGCGCGCCGACCGAGCGGTTTATCGACCGCTTCAGCCGCTGGTACATGCCCGCGATCGTCACTGTCGCGGCGCTGGTCGTGCTTGTGCCGCCAATGGCTTTTGGCCAGCCTTGGGATACCTGGGTTTACCGCGGGCTGGCGCTCTTGTTGATAGGTTGCCCCTGTGCCCTCGTGATCTCGGTTCCCGCCTCCATCGCTTCGGCACTTTCCACCGGTGCGCGGCGGGGCCTTCTCTTGAAAGGCGGCGCCGTGATTGAAGCGACTGCCAAGGTGAGCCGCGTGGCCTTCGACAAGACCGGGACGTTGACTCATGGGCGACCGGTGGTGACAGATGTCGTGACTTTGGGAAAAACAACCGAGGCCGAACTTCTCTCTGTCGCGGCGGGCGTAGAAGGCGGCTCCAGCCATCCCTTGGCTGTCGCTATTTTGCGCAAGGCCGAGGAAGAAGGCATAGTGATCCCACCGGCACGCGATGCAAAGGCGCTGATGGGCAAGGGTGTGACCGCCACGGTAGGCGGCGCTTCCGCTTGGGTGACTTCGCCCGGATATGCCAGGGAGAACGCCGGGATTGACGAGTCCGACCTCGCCCAGACCACAACGTTTGAGGAAGAGGGCAAGACCGCTGTGGTGGTCTTCCGCGAGAAGACCCCGCTCGGCATTATCGCTGTGCGTGACGAACCGCGCTCCGATGCGCCCGAAGCGGTTCGCCAGCTGAAAGCCATCGGTATTACACCCATCATCCTGACCGGAGACAATCCGCGTACGGCAGCGGCAATAGCGCAAAACCTGGGCATGGAATATCAGGCCGACATGATGCCCGAAGACAAGCTTAAAGCCATTCGCGACATGAGCGAACATGGCGGCGTGATGATGATCGGAGACGGCATCAATGACGCCCCAGCCCTCAAGCAGGCAAGCGTTGGCGTAGCCATGGGATCGGGGACCGATGTCGCGCTCGAAACGGCCGATGCGGCCATCCTGCGTGACCGGGTGACCGACATTCCAGCGACCATTCGGCTTACCCGTGCGGCAATGGCCAACATCCGCCAGAACGTTACCATTGCGCTCGGTCTGAAAGCGGTCTTCCTCGTGACATCCGTTTTGGGGCTGACCGGTCTCTGGATCGCGATTATGGCCGATACCGGAGCGACGGTGCTCGTCACGCTGAACGCGTTGCGGCTGCTGCGTTTCAATCCAGAGCAGGAGGCCTGATATCATGATTTCCAGCTTTGGTTGGTCCGTGCTGGTCCTTCTTTTTGGCTACCTTTCCCTCTTCTTCTGGGGCAGCGCGATCGCAGCACGGGCAGCGGGAAAGCCGGTATGGCTGTTTGGCCGTGCCAGGGGACGTGACCGATGGGCCGCAATGGGGTTCCGTGCGGCCTTTGTTCTGGCTTCTGTTGCGCCGCTACTTTGGTTGGTGATGCCTGTCTTGCGCGAGATGGATCCGTTCTGGAGCCGAGGCTCTACAACAGCGCTTGGTCTGATCGGCGTGTTCGTAGCAGGGATCGGCGCGATGCTTGCCTTCGCGGCGCAAATGTCGATGGGGAGCTCGTGGCGCGTTGGTGTAACCGAGGGAGCGACCGGCAACCTCGTCTCGGACGGACTCTATCGGTTCAGCCGCAATCCCACCTTTGTCGGTCAATTCATGCTTCTGGCCGGTATCAGTCTAGCGGTTCCAGCAATCCCGACGATTCTTGCCCCGCTGATCTTTTTCTGGTCAGCCTCGATACAGGTTCGTTCCGAGGAGGCTATACTTAGCCAAGCGTTGGGGCGGGATTATGAGCAGTATGCCGCAACTGTGCCGCGTTGGGTTAGCATGCGTCGCGGTGTAAGGCCATGAACGCCCGGTGGGTGTGGGCATTGATCGGAGCCACAACAACCGCTGATCAACTGACCAAGGCGGCGGCCTTGTCGCTGCTCTCGCAGGGTAATTCAGTGGCAGTTTTGCCCGGATTGGATCTGACGCTCGGCTTTAATGAAGGGGTGAGCTTTGGTCTGTTCTCTGACCTCATGGCTGGTAAACCGCTGGTCATGGCCGCGCTGACCGGCACCTTGACCGTGGTCCTCGCCATCATGGCATTTCGGGCGCGTCACCCGGTCGAACAGATCGGATTTTCTCTGATCGTGGGTGGCGCGCTTGGCAATGTGGTTGATCGGTTGCGACAGGGCGCAGTCACTGATTTCATAGATCTCTCTTTTCAGGGCTGGCGCTGGCCAACTTTTAACACAGCCGATATTGCGATTACGTTTGGCGCTCTGTTTATCGTGTTCGCCACATTCGCTTCACACCGATCCAAGGACACCGTCGTTGACCAATCCTGACCCTCAATCATTGTCCGGCGAGGATATGCCCTTGCTGGCGGCGTTCGTAATCGCTCTGGCCGCAACACTTGGCGCTCTCTTCATTGGGGAAGTGCTCGAACAGATGCCCTGTACTCTTTGCTGGTACCAACGCATTGCCATGTTTCCCCTGGTGCCCATCTTCGGCCTTTCGATCTGGCGTGCCGACGGCATGGCCCGACCCTACGGCCTGCCGTTGGCAGCGGCCGGCCTGATGTTGGCGGGTTGGCATTCCGGCCTTTACTCCGGCTGGATCCAAGAGGCTGTCACGCCTTGTGCAAAAACCGGGCCGTCCTGCACCGATCAGGCCCAGACTATCCTTGGCCTGCCCATTCCCTATCTATCCCTGATCGCCTTTGGAGCGATCCTCAGTTGCCTTGTTCTATCGAAAGGAAGACGCGCATGAACAGACGCACTCTCTTGATCGGAGCTTCGGCTCTCGGGCTAGCCGCTTTCGGAGGCGGTGCCTTCTTCCTGACCCAGCGCCAACAATTGACCGAGGCCGAGGCAGTAACCCCGGCAGTTGATGAGGCGCAGTTGATTCGAGATTATTCGCCAAGCTTCGGCCCCGATGAGGCTCCGGTCACCCTTGTTGAATTTTTTGATCCCTCCTGTGAGGCCTGCAGGGCCTTTCATCCGGCAGTTCAGGCAATACGCGAAGAGTTCCCGGAGCAGGTGCGCGTCGTCATGCGCTACACTGTGTTCCATGAAGGATCGGACGAGGCGGTACGTATCCTGGAGACCGCACGAATGCAGGACAAGTATGAACCTGTGCTCAATGCCATCCTGAAGCAGCAACCAGCATGGGCTGTGCACGGTGCACCGCGTATGGACTTGGCCTGGCAGATCGCGGCGGCTGCCGGTCTTGATCTGGAACGGGCCAAGAGCGACAGGTTGTTTCCCGGAATTACAGCAATTCTGAACCAGGATAAGGCAGATGTCGAAGCGGTGGGTATCCGTCAGACTCCCACCTTTTTTCTAAACGGGCGCGAACTGTCGGAACCCAGTTTGGACGGCCTCATAGCCGAAGTCCGCAGCGCGGTCGAGAGTACGTGAGGTTCCGCTAGGGCCGATTGGCATAGGATTCGAACAGTGCGAGTGTCTGCTCGCTGACATGATGTTCAATCCCCTCGGCATCACGCTCCGCCGTTTCGGGGTCAAGTCCGAGACGGATCAGGAACCGCAATACGATCTCGTGGCGACGGCGGCATTCCTGTGCCAGCGTCCGACCTGCTTCCGTCAGGAACACTGAACGGTACTTCTCGCGGGTGATCAGGCCTTCGCGCGCCAAGCGGTTCAGCGTTTTGGTCACGGTCGGCGCGCGAACGCCAAACCGCTCGGCGATATCGACCGGACGTGCCTCGCCATACTGGTGGATCAGGTCGGCGATCAGTTCGACATAATCTTCGGCCAATTCGTTACGCCGCGCCTCACGCACGCCCTGAAAGACCTCAGCCCTGGCATCTGCGGAGCGCTCATCGGTCACGTTGGGAGCTGCTGGTGATAGGTCATGCTTCATCATTCCGGCATGTTGCACAGCGTGGCTTGACAAGTAAATGCGCGGTGTGAAAAGTTAGCACAGACTAACTATGTGCGCCGAGACTTCACGCGCGACGCTCTCACCGGAAAGCCTTGACCCATGCCCAACAATGTACCCGACCATATGCGCGACAAGGGGACCGCGTTGGAACTGTCGCGGCCGATCTCCTCAGCTGGGGAGACCGCATTTCCGATTGACCCGTCTCGTCGCGCTTTGCTTATCGGTGGCTTTGCCACTGCCAGCAGCGCCGCCATAATGGCAAGTGGCGCAAAGTCGCAGACCGTGCCCAACCCAATGGAAGGGCACGACATGTCGGCCATGCAAGCTGATCCCTATGCTGCGCCGATGCCGGGCATGGCCCACGGCAACATGACGATGGTTGGCTTGGTTGATCACGCCAAAAACGGCTTCGACCCGACCGCAATGCTGACAGACTGGGAGACGGGGCGGACTGAATTTCTACCCGATGGCCGGACGTTGCGCACTTTCGAAGTCGACGCCATCGATAGGGAAATAGAAATCGCCCCCGGGATTTTCTTCCCCGCGTGGACCTTCAATGGCCGCGTTCCGGGTCCAGCCCTGAGGGCAAAAGAAGGCGAACGGTTGCGAATCATTTTCCGCAACTTTGGCTCACATCCCCATTCCATGCATTTTCACGGCATCCATTCGGCGCGGATGGACGGGGTTCCCGGCGCCGGATTGATCGGGCCCGGCGAGGAATTCATCTACGAGTTCGACGCCAAGCCATTCGGTTGTCACCTCTATCATTGCCACGCGTTGCCACTGAAGCGGCACATGCACAAAGGCATGTATGGCCTGTTCGTCATCGATCCTGACCCGGCCTTGCACCCCGAACATGCGGCAGTGGCCGCCTCTCGCCTGCTCGGAAGCCCCGAGAATGCCGAATGGCAGGAGATGGCGATGGTGATGAATGCCTTCGACACCAATTTTGACGGCGGCAACGAGGTCTATGCCTGCAATACCGTGGGCCAAGCCTATATGAACACGCCGATCCGCATCGACAAGTCGCGCCCGATCCGAATCTACCTCCTGAATGTAACGGAATTCGACCCGATCAACTCCTTCCATCTGCACGCGAATTTCTTTGACTATTACGACACAGGAACCACCCTGACGCCGACCCAGCGCACAGTCGATGTGATCATGCAGTGCCAGGCGCAGCGTGGAATCCTGGAGTTCAGTTTCGCCGAGCACGAACCCGGCATGTACATGTTTCATGCACATCAGTCCGAGTTCACCGAACTGGGCTGGATCGGCATGTTCGACGTACAGGAGCCTGCAGCATGAGCGACCAAACCCACACGGGCCGATCCGCGCTGACCCGGCTCATGCTAGTTCTGGTGCCGCTTGCGGCCATGCTCGTCGCATTTGTCTGGATTGCCTCAATCGATCCCCTGCGCGGTTTCAACAACGGCGCTCCGCCGGTCGAAGCGCTAACTGTGGAGCGGACCATTCTTGACGAGACCGGAATCGGGCTGAGGGTCCGCGCCGGAGGATCAGATCCCATGGTGATTGCCCAAGTGGCGGTGGACGACGCGTTCTGGTCCTTCACGCAGGACCCGGCCGGACCGATCGAGCGAGGCGACGCCGTCTGGGTCCGGATTCTCTATCCTTGGGTTCTTGGAGAGGCCCACCTGGTGAATCTGCTGTCGAGCACGGGAACGGGATTTGAGCACGAAATAGCGGTGGCCGTGCCGACGCCAAAGGCCACGGGCACCCAGTTGCGGACACAGGCGCTGATCGGGGCGATCGTCGGTCTTCTGCCGGTTGCGCTTGGTCTGATGTTCTATCCGGCCATGCGTGGTGTCGGGTCGACCGGGATGAATTTCCTGCTCGCGCTGACCGTGGGTCTGCTGGCGTTCCTGCTCGTCGACATGACCGCCGAGGCGCTCGAGTTGGCAGCCGGGGCCGCCGCATTATTCCAGGGGTCTGCCATGGTCTGGCTGGCGGGTTTGTCGAGTTTTCTGCTGTTAATGGCGATCGGACGCTGGCGGGGCCAGCCCGAGGGTCTTGCCTTGGCGTTTTTCATCGCTCTTGGCATCGGACTGCACAATTTTGGCGAGGGGCTGGCGATCGGCGGCGCCTTTGCCGCCGGGTCGGCGGGGCTTGGCACCTTCTTGGTCCTTGGCTTTGCCCTGCACAATGTGACCGAAGGGATCGGCATCGCGGCACCGATGCTGCGATTCCGTCCTCCGCTGTGGACCTTCCCCGCCCTGACGCTTCTGGCAGGCGGTCCGGCCGTGCTGGGGATGTGGGCGGGCAGCCTCGCCTATGCACCTCAATGGTCGGCATTGGCGCTGGCCGTTGGCGCCGGCGCGATCCTCCAGGTGATGATCGAAGTCGGTTCCTACCTGATGCGCCAGAACCGTGACCGCCAGGCCGTGCTGTTTTCCCCTGCTGTGATCGGAGGCTTTCTTGGCGGAATCGCGTTCATGTATGCCACTGCGGCACTGATCAAGGTTTAGAGTATTCGTACCGGCGGGAATCATTTGTACGCCGGGATTTGGTGATCTGGCATGAAGCGTGTGGCGTTGCGCCATGCGACATGGGACCTGACCAATGCGCTCCACGCAAACTCGCTGGTGTCCACTTCGGGCGACCGCACAGTGGCGTGATGGCACTTGAAGCTCTAGGGGCTTGAGGTTCTAAAGGTAGGGGAACGGAAGCAAACGAACCAGTGCAAATGACGGGTGTGCAGAAGATTCTCTGGGGGGTGGCTGGTGCGGCTTTGCTGGTCTTCGCCGGGCTCGTGCTTATGGCAAACCGTGCGACAGCACCCCCGGCTGATACTCCCTTCCGCCCAACTTTCGCGCTGCCCGATGCTGCAGGGCGGCTTCGGACCGCGGAAGAATTTTCGGGCAAGCATCTTCTGGTATTTTTCGGCTTCACCAATTGTCCTGATGTTTGTCCCATGGCGCTGATCGAGGTTGCGCAGGTGATGGATGGTCTTGGCGGTCAGGCTGACCTTGTGCAACCGCTGTTCATCTCCATCGACCCGACACGTGACCGCGGCCTGGAACTTGCTGAATATACCGCGGCCTTTCACCCCTCAATCCTCGGTCTGGCCGGCGACGAGGCGCAGACCCGCGCGGCAGCCGGCAGTTTCCGGATTTTCTATGAGCGCGAGGACAGTTCCGGCGCGCCGGATGGTTACACAATGGCACACAGCGCATCACTCTACCTGATCGGACCTGACGGAAACTGGCTGCGCCAATTCAGCTATGGCACGCCAGCAAGTGAAATCATGAACGACCTCAAGCAAAGATTGTGAATACGATGAAATATCTTCTGACCGCTCTCCTTCTCAGCCTATCCGCCACCCCGGTGCCGGCGTGTGAAACCGTTCAACTTGGCTCACTCGAAATCTCGGAAGCCTGGTCGCGGGCTTCGATCGGAATGGCCCGGCCCGGCGCCTTCTATGTCACCATCCGCAATACTGGCGAGACAGACGATGCGCTTGCCGGCATCGCGACGCCGCTGTCCGGAAAGCCCATGCTGCACGAAACGGTGGTGAAGGATGGCGTGGCTTCGATGCCGCACGCGCCGGCGATCCCCGTGCCAGCAGATTCCACCGTGCAATTGGAGCCAGGCGGCTATCACGGTATGCTGATGGGTCTTACACAGGTGCTGAAGGAAGGCGAGACGTTCCCGGTTACACTGACGTTCCGCGAGGCAGGCGACGTGACCGTTCCCGTGGCGATCCGGGGAATGGGTGCGAAAGATGCAGGCTGCGTGGACAAAAAAGATTGAGACGCCGTACGATACTTGTTGCCGGGGCGTCGGGCGTTGGCGCACTGGCCTTCACGCTCGGTCTGGGGTGGTGGCAGAGCCGGGACAGCCTGCAAACGGGCTCCGCTCTGTTGCCATTGCCCATCGGCAAGATGTCCTTCACCCTGACGAACCACCGTGGCGTGACGGTGACGCCATCAGAGTGGATTGGCCGCCCGACAATGGTTTTTTTCGGCTTTACCTGGTGCCCCGATGTTTGTCCGACGACGCTGAGCGATATTTCGCTCTGGCTGCAAGATCTCGGCCCTGACGCCAACCGGATGAATATCCTTCTGGTCAGTGTCGACCCGGAGCGCGACACTCCACAGGTTCTTGCCGACTACCTGTCGAACTTCGATCCAAGAATCACCGGCCTGACGGGGTCAATTGCTGAGATCAAGCGCGCCGCGGAAGAATTCCGCGCAACAATCGAGAAAGTGCCGAGGGAGGATGACTATACCATAGAACATACTGCCGGCGTGTTCCTGTTTCGGGCCGACGGGCGATTTGGCGGGATTATCGATTATCACGAGGATCGGCGTGTGGCTCTGCTGAAGATCCAGAGGTTGTTGAAAGCGGCTAGCTGACCGGCTCTATTGACTTGGTGTTGTGGTCGCAAAACAGGCCGCTTTCACGACGAAACTCATGCTGTGCTCTTGAAGAGTTCCGACGTTGATCCGGCTTGCGGCGACAGGTTGCCTTTCGATCCTGTTGGACCCCAAAAGCTCTGATGTTCATCCTGCCGGTGGGAAGTCGGATACTTCCTCACTCGTCGCTAAACTGTTGTGGGTGAAAGCACTTTCGCGACATCTGCAACCAATCAATACGGTTGCGTTGCATGCCCAACCGCTGAGGAGACCGAAGCCCCCAAATCACCTGCACGCTGGATGCGCCGACTTCAAGGAGCGCATGGCATAGATTGCGTCACTCACATCCCGTTATTGGGTCTGACAAAAAGATGGGCGCCACCGGGATAGCCATTCCCGTAATTCCATATAGACCTTCCCCGAAGCCAAAATGACAAACGAAAGAGTTCATTTGGCCGTCCTGCGTGAGACCCTCGAAAACCGTCAGATCGCCATCTATCTTGGCACTGTCGTCCTCGGCGCGATTGCAGCGGTCACTCTCGACGGAATGACGGCGCTGGAGATCGGCATCAATCCCGCGCTGGCATTTATGCTGTTCGTGACCTTCCTCCAGGTCCCCTTTGCCGAGTTGCGAGTGGCCTTCTCGCGCTTTCGCTTTGTCGGCGTTCTGCTGCTGACCAACTTCATTGTGATTCCTGTTCTGGTAGGAGCCCTTATCCAGTTTCTGCCGCCCGATCCGATGATAAGGCTGGGCGTGCTGTTGGTGCTTCTCGCACCATGCATCGACTATGTCGTAACGTTCTCGCATCTCGGTCGTGCCGACGCCCGCCTCCTGCTGGCTGCGACGCCCGCGCTTCTGATCATCCAGATGATGATGCTTCCCGTCTACCTGGGTGTTTTCCTTGGTCCTGAGGCTGGGTCTTTCGTGAAGGCGGGGCCATTTGTTCACGCATTCGTCTGGTTGATTGCGGCCCCGCTTGTCTTCTCCGCTCTCGTGCAGTTTTGGGCCACCAGAACTGCCGCGGGGGCACGTGTAACCTCGGTTCTTGGGCTGCTCCCAGTTCCCGCGACAGCGTTTGTTTTATTCGTTGTCGTGGCCGCTGTGGTGCCGCAAATCGGCCCCGCACTTGATGACACGTTCCGGGTCGTACCGATTTACGTGGCATATGCGGTTATTGCACCCTTGGCGGGATGGGCTATGAGCAGGCTGTTTTGCCTTGATGCGCCAGCCGGGCGGGCCGTCGCGTTCAGTGCCGCAACGCGTAATTCTCTCGTCGTCCTTCCGCTGGCATTCGCTGTTCTCGGCGCTGTCCCAGTGCTTCCGGCGATTATTGTCACGCAGACTTTGATCGAACTTGCAAGCGAGCTGGCATATGTCCGTCTGGCGCCAAAGCTCGGTTCCAAAATGGCTGCATGACGGATCCAGCGGCGGAGACCGTGATACGAAACAACGGCAACAATTCCGGCATGGCGCTGATGCAGCTGACTTGAGACGGAAGGGAGCATTTTGATCTCTGCGCATGTTACTCTACCCGAGGACTGCGCGTTTACCGCTCAGCCGTGCCTTCATGAACCTATCTCCGACGAGATTGAGGAAATATATTCGGGACAAAGCATGCGAACGCAGGATGCGATACCTGCAAGCTGATCCTGACGACATGACAGCATGAAAAGTCGCAGATTGAGAGATTAAATTCAGCCGCAACCGCGCGGCGACCCAGCGATCAATCAGGATGCTCCGCAGAAGCGGAAATGCCCAACCACGAACGATGGAGTCTCGCAATGAAATTGGATAAATTTTTAGAGAAATAAGTATATATTCGTTAAACACGCCCATTTGCGGGATATTATACTCTGCATTGTAGTCTTCTCCTCAGCGAAGGGGAGAATAATCAGATGCAAGATAAATATAAAGCGAAATCATATTCCAATGTATCTGCATTCGCACTCGTGTTGCTCTGCGCTTCATTCGCGCAGGCTTATGCCTACGAAACACTCGAAACAAATCCTGAAATACTTATCGACGCCAGCGCCGCCGCTCCGCTCTTGCAGAACCGGAATGTCGCCCGGGGTTCAGCTTGGCTGACTACGGTATACCTCGCCACGACCCTTGACCTGACCCAAGCCGGCCTCGCCCCCCTTGATCTTGATGTCGATCCTGTCTTTGACCTTGCGTCCATCAACGACCTCGCATTACCACCGGCGCTCACAAAACTTGCCGATAAGGGCCTGGTGGAGAATCCGGCTCTCAATGAAAAGACGATCGACCAGGCTCAGATCATCACGGCCTCGATTCCTGCGATGGCGGCCCCCGCTGGGGTGTCGATCAGCCAGACCATTCGTCAGGAAGCACCTTTGTTCGGCGCCTACAGGATCCGCTTCGGCAAGATCAAGAGTGGTGCCCGCATATCCGGCCTGATCAAGAAGGCTGTCGCTTCCGGTACACCCGACGACATTTGCACCGAAAAGTGCGCAGACCTTGCCGATCAACTTGCGTTGAGCGGATCAACTGTCAGCGAGCAACTTCGCCACGTCTCTGCATCAGTCAACAGAATTGTCGCCTACAAGGCAGACGACCAGAACCATGACCGGGTGGACTATTGGTCGACGCCCGGTGAAATTCTGGATCGCAGCAGTGGCGATTGCGAAGACTACGCCATCCTGAAAATGGCTTTGCTGGCCCGCCTCGATGTTCCTATGAGCGCCATGGAAATAGTCGTGCTCAAGGATACCAGCCGTAATCTGTTTCACGCCGTTCTGTCTGTTGCATTTGAGAATCGTAGCCTGATCCTCGACAACGTGATCGATGCTGTTGAAGCTGACACGGCGAAGGAAAGCTATGAGCCTCTGTTTTCGATTTCTGGCACCGCAAACTACGTATTCGGCTACAAGGGTGGCAAGTCCAACCTTACGGCCTCACTCAAGGAGCTCGGAGCAATTGCGCCAGGTGCAGGCTTCTGAGCGCAAAGGCTTTGGCACAGTTCTCCAATCGCACTTGCATTTCCGGATGATGCGAAATTTCGGTGCGCTCAAGCCGCGCCTCGTTCTTCGCTTCGAGAATGACATTTGATGTGTTCTTGACGCGCCGGACGTGGCCCGAGGACAAGATGCGTATGGTGTGCTCGAAACCTATCGACTACAGCGCCGCGCATCCAATCGGATGCGCAAAGGACGCTGTAACTCTTTGAATCAATGCATGTGTGTTATCGTTCAAATGAGTCCATTTAAACGCGACATGCATTCGATAAATAATTGCCGGCAAATTCACCCGCCACTCCTCTTTGGCCCGATGAAGGGCTCGTGTTCCTGGCGCGTATAAGCCGGCTCACCAGAATTGGGCTCGGGGCTAGCTTAGCACCAAGAAGGGACCACGCGATTTTGGGGGCGGTGGGCTGTCCTAAACCGAGTCGCCTACAATGCTCTATCTCTTTGTTTTGACGCAATTCCGGACGCAAAACCGGTTCCCACTTTTGCTGGAATTGCTCTAGCCATTGAAACTGTTAAGGCGCAATACTGCGGTACCAGCAGGGAATTCCGAGCTTGCTATGCTGATGAAGGAGGTCTCGCTCGAATGCGAAAGCGGTCCTTACCTTTGCCGAACGCGATAGGGCGTGGGTGGTGAATTGCCGCCCGTATAGGGACGGGCATTTCCGTGCTCCGCTCCCGCTTGGGATTTCGCGCTCGGCCTAGAATATTGGCCAGGCCGTCGTGCGATCAGCCAAGACTGGAGACATATGCCAATCCAGGGCCCCGGCTCGCTCACGACGTCTTTCTCCGCACCGAGTTCCATCCACCCGAGAGTCTGCTCGGACAACATCCAATAGCAAAGACGTTCATCCACCCGATTGCGATACCGGTTCGTCCATCCGAGCTGGGAACCAGCTTCTTTTGGAAGCGCCGCCGTCTTTTGGGTCAGCGTGCCTTCCGGTGACGAGCAGCTTCGTGTATCGATCTCGACAAATTGGCAAGATCAGGTAATGGACAAAAATGACCGACACTTCTCTGCGACTTTCGATCGAAGAATCGCACACGTTGGCGCGACAGCGCAAGCGCCGGAACATTTATCTGCTATTGGCGCTGTGCTGCTTCGCAGTAACCGTGTTTGGCGTGAGCATCACTCACCTGCAGTCGGAAACCCAGATGGACCCGTTGCCTTCACAGCCTATCACCGACAAGTGATTGGCCGGGTACCGACGGTGCATCCATAATTAGGTAATGAACCACACCGGACTTTCTCAGCTGCTGGCACGTATCGGCCTTTTCAGCGCGACGACCTTGGCGGCATATTCGGGCTTTGCAATCCTGTTTGGCCTATTTTGTCTTGTCGGAGGCCATAACATGATGGAAGCATTGTACGGAGGGTTCGCGAGCTTTTTGCTAGCTCTTGTTGTAGGCGCTGGAGGTGTTTGGGTATCGACCTCCAGCGCACGATTCAACCAGAGACGAGACTGACCCATGTGTTGGGGTCATGTTGCGATTGGCGCTTGAGGAAATAGAGTTCTGCTTCTTTCCAGAGCAGAACCCGAGGTTCAACGTTGTCCAGAACGAAATCCCCCCGATCGGTGATAACGGTCAGGACCGCATGTCCGCCACCGTTTGCGTCCCGTGCAACAGTCATGGATAGCGCGCCCAGCGGAACTCCACGCTGATTTAGGCGTTTGCGCTTTTCCAGTGCGTAGTCCTCGCAATCGCCTACGTTGTCGGGATACTCCCAACGCTCTTCAACCCCGAAAATCTCGCTGTCGGGCAGAGGAGCAACAGCTGTATTCACATCGTGGTTGGTCTGGATGATGTCCTTCCAGAGTTCGCGTGTCAATTCGACGATCTGGCCATCTGCCGGGCGGTCACAGCGATCGGCGTAGCGCTGGCAATAGTCATAATAGCCGATAGGTATTGTCGTTCTGCCGAATGTCTCCATGTTTGCGGCGCTGGCGGGCTGCGTCGGGTTGAGATGGAGTGCATTGGCGCCGGCGGCGCCGCAGGACAAGGCGAGCGCAAGCGCCGCAATAATTGACTTTCCCATGTTGAACCTTTCCCCAAAGTTGATGGAAAGACACTACGAGAAACAGATAAAAACTGGGAAAAATCAAAGACTTGGATTTTTCTCAAATGCGATTCAAATGCTGCATTAGCAACACACGATTTAGAAACAATTGGATAGCTGAACTTTCGATCAACCGAGGTGAGACTACCGCGTCGTTTGTCGTGGTATCTCCGCCAAAGGATGTGAACCGAGAGACTTGAACGCCGACTTGATGTCTTGCCTACAGTCTATCGTGATGGCTTTGTTTGGTAGCTCAGTGCGAAATCACACACCCATCGGCTTGGAAAATCGGATAGGACCGGACACCAGTTCCACAATTGATGCCTTCCTGAACCCTTACAGGCGGTGCGACAAAACGTGTATGGACAGGTCACCAAGTTTTAGCTATTCGATATGAGATGAAAAGGTATGCTCGCATTCTAACGATCCTCATGCTCGCCGTGTTCGCGGCGGGTTCGGTCGTGCATACCGCGAATGCCGCCAGCATGAATACGACGATGGCCCTTACCGCCGTCGAAAACGGCGATATGGGCAGCTGCAAAGATTGCCCTGTCGGCGGCGGTGACATGCAGCCGTGCGATTATATCTGCGTTTCTCCCCTGTCGGCCATCCTGCCATCGGGCGAGCCCGGCCTGCCTGAGGCAGTGACGACCACCGAAGATGCGGTTTATCTAAGCATGGCCGGACGCACCGGACTGCCGAACTCTTACCCTCCGAGATCCTCCACCCTGAGCTGACGCTGCCCGGAATCCGTTCCGGCTAGCTGCGGCTGACTTCATGCGCGATCAATCTGATCGTTCATGGTCCTACTCAGCATCGCGGGTTCGCGCACTGCTGGATCGAGCACCCCCTCAGGATAGTTGGAACATCATGACATTGCTTTTGCCGACGCCGACGCGTCGAGCCTTTCTCACGTCCGCTGCGGCCTTCGGGGCCAGTGCAGTGCTCTCGGTTTCGGTAAACCGAACAGCTCGCGCCGCGCCGGGCAAAACACCTTCCGCAATCGCTTTCGATGGCAATGCGCTCATCGTTGGAGGTGCCGGGTTCATCCGCCGCGAAGACGGCGGAGTGTCCACACCGCTGCCCGGTCCGAAAGGCGGCAGCATTCTTTCGCTTGCGACGCACAACGACCGTGCCGGTCGGATTGCAGCGGGGATGTCCAATGGGGGCGTTGCGCTATCCGAAGACGGCGGGCAGAGCTGGGAGACGAGAAGCCAGGGTTTACCCGAGGCTCCAGTCGTTGCTGTTGCAGCGGCTGCTTCAAACCCCGAAACCCTGTATGTTTCCGTTCATGGTGACGGTCTATGGAAAAGCGAAGATGCTGGCCGGTCTTGGGTCTTCGCGATGGACCGGCCTTGGCTGGCAGATGCCGAACGCGACTTGACTGCATTGGCCTCGGTCGATCTGGCCTCGGGCATGGGCGGCATCTGGTTATACGCTGGAACCGGATTGGGTCTCACCCGCGTGCCCGACTGTTTCTGCCGTTGGCAGGACGTGCAGCCGGGCGATGCGATGGACGCATTGGTATCTGGGGCAGCGCCTGCGCCGGAGGCACCGTTGCCCACCGGAGAACCTATCCACGCTTTGGTGAGCGCAGCGTCGGTTCCGATGAGGCTCTATGCCGCCCTACCTTCCGGTGTGTGGGCTTCTGCGGACGCGGGGGTCGTCTGGGTGCAACGCTCATCTTTCCGCACTGATGCGGTCGCCGTCCATCCCAACAATGCCGATCAAGTCGTTGCCCTCACAGAGGACGGTCTCATCCAAACTCGCGACGGCGGTCTGTCCTGGACCCCGCTCGCTAACAATTAATGGAGAACAACATGAAAAAGATCTTTGTTGCCGCAACCGTTATCGCCTTGGCTGTCATTGGTAGTGTGGCGTTTACGGCGTTGGCCTCGGCTCAAGCTCCCCAAGACGAAAGTGCCAGCGTTGCTGGTGCCAAGGCGATCACAATCTGGCGCGACCCCGGCTGTGGATGTTGCGATACCTATGCCGACTATCTGGAGACCAACGGCTTTTCCGTGACGCGCGTCGATGATCGCGCTTTCGACAAGCGCTCGGTTGAAATGGGCGTTCCCGAGCGAGGTATCGGGTGTCACCTGGCCGAGATTGACGGCTATGTCGTAAGCGGCCTCGTGCCTGTCGAGATTATCGAACGGCTGGTCAGCGAGCGTCCAGATGTCACCGGCATCACGTTGCCCGGAATGCCGGGGAATGCTCCCGGCATGGCACCGGCAAAGACAGGCACGCTGAAGACCTACGCCTTCGGCAAGGACGGCGTCGCCGTTTACTCCGATGAGTGATGGCATGAACGGTATGATGGATGGCTCCATGATGGGCTTTATGATGTTCGGAGGTGGTCTGTTCAGCCTTCTGATCCTGGCAGTTCTGGTCCTCGGCATTTTCGCGTTGGTGAAGTTTCTGCGGGGGCGGCAATGAAGCGGATGATGCTCCTCCTTTCCTCTGTCGCCTTTTCGGGTCTGACAGCTATCGCCGCGCAGGGGCAATCGCAAAGTACCGGTACACAAGCCGAAGACCTGACTGTGCTGGGTTATCCTGTGACAGACGAGCAGATCACCCTCGGAAGGCAAGTTTATGCGCAAAACTGCGCCTCCTGCCATGGGGCCGAGCTCCAGGGGCAGCCGAACTGGAGGCGCAGGCTGGAGAACGGCCGCATGCCGGCGCCGCCCCATGACGAGAGCGGCCACACCTGGCATCACTCAGACCAGGACCTGTTCGACATCACCAAGCTCGGTGTCGGCGGTGTTGTTGCGGGCTACGAGAGCGACATGCCCGCCTTCGAAGACATCCTGAGCGACGAGGAAATCGCAGCGGTACTCGCATTCATCAAGAGTACCTGGCCCGAGCGCCAGCGGGAATCACAGGCTCGAGTGACGGCCAAAGCCGGTGGTGGGTTATGACTATGGACAGGGAGCAGTCGTTCGCCAAAACGGGACGAAGCGTTTTGGCCTTCCTGCCGCTTACTGTCGCTGCGGTGCTTGCCATCTTTCTGGCCTGGGGCTTGACCCAAGACCCTGGCAGTCTTCCGTCCGCGCTCATCGGCAAGGTGGTGCCGGAATTTGACCTGCCGCCGGTTCAGGGGCGATCGCTCGGGCTGTCGAGCGATGATCTCAAAGGAGAGGTATCGCTGGTCAATGTCTTTGCTTCCTGGTGCGTTGCCTGCCGCGAAGAGCACCCTCTGTTCATGCAGCTTGCAGCGCAAGGCACCGTGCCGCTGCACGGCCTCAACTACAAGGATCAGCCGGACGATGCGGCGCAATGGCTGGACAACCTCGGGGACCCATACACGCGCACCGGAGCCGACATCAGTGGGCACGTGGCGATCGATTGGGGCGTCTATGGCGTACCCGAAACCTTTGTGGTCGATGCGGACGGGCTCATCGCCTACAAACACATCGGACCGGTGAACGAAGAGGTGCTCGCGAAAACCATCCTGCCGCTGGTGGAATCATTGCGCCAGCGGACCGCGGACCAGAAGATGCGGGGCGCTGGTCCATGACGGGTCTATTGCACGCAAAACGCACAATTCTAATCGCACTTGCGGCAGGGGGCCTCGTGTTGGTCGCGCTCGCAGTCACCGCCGCAATGATTTACATCGACGGCGATAAGGGCTCCCACCCCGTTAGCGACAGACCAGGCACAACACTATCGCCCCAGTCCTTCGTCATGCACGAAACGCCTCGGCCGCTTCCCGTGGTCACGTTCGAGGACGGGGCAGGTCAGGCTCTCACGCTGGCCTCATTCAAAGGCACAACCGTTCTGCTCAACATCTGGGCGACTTGGTGCGTGCCCTGCCGCGAGGAAATGCCAACGCTCGACGCGCTTCAGGCAAAACTCGGCGGCCCCGGTTTCGAGGTTGTGCCTCTTTCTGTCGACCGGGCCGGGCCGGAGGTGGTCCGCAAGTTCTATGCCGAGATCGGTATCCGGAATCTCGGTCTCTATATCGATGCCTCGATGCGGGCTTCGTTCGACCTTGCGGCTGTCGGCCTACCTACGACGCTCCTGATCGACGGTGAGGGGCGGGAACTGGGACGGCTCGTCGGCCCGGCAGAATGGGACGCGCCCGAGATGATCGATTTTCTCAAAACACATCAGACCTCGAACTGAAAAGGAAGCCTTCATGGATAAGTCACGACAATACAGCACCGAGGACGGTTCGTTTGGCCGCGATGTTCTCTACGCGCTTCGCTACTACCTCGGCGGCCGTCGCGGATACCTCATACTTGCGGCGGTCCTGATTGCTGGCGGTCTCGCGTTTAATTGGAGTTGGCTAGCCGCGGCAGGCATAGCGCCGCTGCTCCTCACAGCACTGCCGTGTGTCGCCATGTGCGCGCTCGGACTCTGCATGAACAAGGTTACCGGCGGTTCCTGCAAGTCAAACCAGGCCGGAAACCCTGCTGCCGCAGACGGTGAATCTTCATTACCGGGCGGAGCCCAAAATGACCTCTTGTCGGACGAAACCGCGCAACACGCACAATCCGTCAGTGTTGCGGTTTCGCCCCGGCATTCCCTATCCCTAACCAAGCAGAAAAGGAAAACTACCAATGATTAAACCTATCAAGTCTCTCACTATGGCTGCCGTTTTGATGATCAGCATCGCCGCAGTCCCGACCCTTCAAGCCGCTGAGCACAAAACTCCAAGCAACCAGGGCTCCATGATGGAAGAGGGCAGCATGGGGAACAACAAAGATATGATGAATCAGGACGGAATGTCCGGCATGGGCGGAATGATGGGCATGATGAAAATGATGGCCCAGATGGCGCCGATGATGGAGCAGTGCACCAAGGTGATGGCCAGCATGACAGACAACATGAAGTTGTCGACAGACCAATAGGAGGCTGAGATCCCCCCGCCCGGACATTTGGTCAGGGCGGGGGGCTGCGAGAAACAGACATGACATCAGGCAAAACAACACATGTCAGACGAATTCGCTACGGCCTGTGGTTCCTGGTGACCATTGCCGCGTTGGTGATCGGTGGTGCCTATTTCGTCCGGACGATCGGCGTCCGCGAGCCGCCGTCGGTCACCACCGGCGAAGCCGCAATTCGCTCCGAGTTTTCTTTGATCGACCACAACGGAAATCGCGTGACCGAGGCCGACTTCCTCGGGCGCTGGCAACTCGTGTTCTTCGGATTCACCCATTGCCCCGACGTCTGCCCGACCACGCTCGCCTACATGGCGAATGTGCTGGATCGGTTTGGCGGCGAGGTCGAGCGGGTTGCACCGATCTTCATCACCGTCGACCCGTCGCGCGATACGCCGGAGGTGATGGCGGAATATGTTCAGGCCTTCCACCCGAAGCTGGTTGGACTGACCGGATCCGAAGCCGCGGTTGCCGCAGCTGCCCAATCCTTCCGCGTCTACTACGAGAGAATGGAAGAGGAAACGGCTCCGGACGGTTACCTGATGGCACACTCAGGGCACATCTACCTGATGACACCCGAAGGCCGCTTTGAGGATGTCTTCCGCGAAGCTGACCAGTCCGCGGAAGATATGGCCGTCGATGTCCTTGCAAGAATGAATGGAAAATAATGATGAAAATACTGATTGCAATCGTCGTGGCGCTCTGGGCGGGCGCATCGCCGACACTCGCAGAGGAGAGCGTCCGCGTTTCCGATGCGTGGGCGCGCGCCTCCGTTCTCGCGTCCCGGCCGGTCGCCTCTTATCTCACGATCGAGAGTGCTGTGGAGGATCGGCTCCTCGGTGTGACCACGCCTGTCGCCGGCCACGTCATGATTCACGCAGTCGAAAAGGACGGCGACGTAAGCCGCATGAAGCACATCGAAACGCTTGAGGTGCCGACAGGCGAGCGGATCACGCTCGCACCCGGCGGCATGCACCTGATGCTGATGGGACTGCAAGACAAACTCAGCGAGGGCACGACTTTCCCTATGACGCTCAGCTTCGAGAACGCCGGAGAGATCACCGTTGAGGTCTCCGTGCTCGGAATAGCGGCCGAGGGGCCAAGGGAGGTTTCTGAATGAAGCGCTTCCTGATCCTGGCCGCCCTGCTGGTCGCACAGCCGGCATTCGCAAACCATCCCGGTGAGCGCATCGATGAGGTGATGACCGATCGCGAACCGGCCTTCGAGGTCGCAGATAGCCCTTCCACGCCCGAACTCAGCCTCGAAGAACCGGACGGTGACGTCCTGCGCCTCGGCGATCTCCATGATCAGATCATCGTGCTGAGCTTTGTTCCGCAGAACTGTGACAGTCCATGCGCTAAACAGCAAGCCGTTCTCGCAGGCGTGCAAGAACAGGTGAATGCTTCGCCGATGAAGCAAATGGTCACGTTTGTAACCGTTCTTGACGCAGATGCCTCGATCAAGGCTCCGTGGGACCAGGCGAACTGGCGGCTCATGATCCTATCGGACGACGAGACAACTGCCACTGTGGCGGATCGATTTGCGGCGTTCAGCGGCCGCGACCAGGAGTTGCCGATGGCGCATGTCATCGACCGCAACGGACGGCATGCCGGTATTTTCCATGGATCGGATTTCAGCAAGACAAATCTGACCCTCTACATCAACCAGCTCATCAACAACGCGCATGCGCCAAAGCCGCCTACCGAAAAGGGGTGGTGGGGATGGCTGACAGGCCTGTTCTGAACAGCGGGAGAAGGAAGTTGACGCAATTTTCGAAATTCACGGGGCGCCGTTTCGGCTTTCTCATGCTGCCCCTGCTGCTGATCATTGCGGCAGGCGCCTGGTATCTGCTCGATCCGGGGTTCAGGACCGGCCAGCAGCCTACTATCGGATCGGAGAACCTGCCGCAGGACGCGTTTGAGCGGCGGGTGCGCGACTATCTTGTAGCCAATCCGGAGGTCATCGTCGAGGCCATGCAGAACCTCGAACGGAAGCAACGGGAGGCGGAACAGACAGAAGCGCAGGCGGCCCTTGCCACCCATCGTGATGAACTGCTCAACAGCCCGGAAAGTCCAGTCGGTGGCAATCCGCAAGGCGATGTGACGTTGGTCGAATTCTTTGATTACAATTGTTCCTACTGCCGCCAGGTTGCGCCAACGATGATGGCGGCGGAAGCAGACGATCCGAAACTGCGCATCGTCTACAAGGAGTTTCCCATCCTCGGGCCGAATTCCGTCTTCGCAGCCAAGGCAGCTCTTGCGGCCCGCCAGCAGAACCTCTACCCCGAATTCCATAAAGCAATGATGCAGGTGTCAGGAGCTGCCGACGAGGGGCGAGTGATGGAGGTTGCTGGGCAAATCGGCCTGGATGTCGAGCGGCTGCGAAACGACATGGCCGATCCTGCTGTCGACGCTGAAATCGCGCGCAACCTTGCGCTCGCCCAAGTTTTGCGGATCAACGGCACGCCGGGCTTTGTTATCGGTGAGGAAATATTGCGCGGCGCCACCGACCTGCAAACCATGCAAACGCTGATCGCGGGTGCCCGGAAAAGCGGTGACCGGTGAGCTTGGAAGAAGACTTGAAAGGCCGTCGGAATGCCTGAACTCTCCAATATTGGTATCCTGAGCGCCTTCGTTGCGGGCATCGTTTCGTTCCTGTCGCCTTGCGTACTGCCGTTGGTGCCGGGGTATGTTTCCTATGTCGCCGGCCGGTCGACGATTACATCACCCTCAGGTGAGGTTTCTATGGCGCGAAGCGCAGCGCTCGGTTTCAGCCTCTGCTTCGTGCTCGGCTTCACAACCGTCTTTGTCATCCTTGGTGCCAGCGCTACAGCGTTAGGGCAATTGCTGCTTCGCTACCGCTTCGAGATGAACATCGTCGGAGGCGGGATTGTTACGCTGTTCGGGTTGTTCATGCTCGGGACCATTCGACCCATGTGGATGATGCGCGAGGCAAGGTTTCACCTGGATCTGCCCGGCGGCAAGGCCGTATCGTCCTATGTGCTCGGCCTGGCATTCGCTTTCGGCTGGACCCCCTGCATCGGTCCGATCCTCGGTGCCATTTTGACCGTCGGCGCGGCATCAGCCTCGGTCGCCGACGGCGTCGCACTATTAGCGATCTACTCGCTGGGCCTCGGTGTGCCGTTCCTGCTTGCCGCCGTTTTCACCGGCGCCTTGGCAGCAAGATTGAAGACCTTCGGTCGCCTCGGGCGTATTCTGCGGACACTCGCCGGAGCGGTTATGATCTTGATGGGAGTCGCCATGATGACAGGATATCTGTCCTCTTTCGCCTTCTGGCTTTTGGAGACGTTCCCGTTGCTGTCTACAATCGGCTAGGCCAACGGCCCGTTGAGGAAATTGTGATTTGACATTCCCGTCGCTGAAAGGCGCAGGCTTGACTTTTATAGGGAGGTAGCTGTGATCTCGAAAACCGAAATCCTGGAGCGGGATATCCTGCGCGTGTTCAGATATGCCTGCCGGCAAGATCGGCCGGACATCGCTGAATTCATGCTCGCAGCACTGGAGAAACTGGATGGTGAGCACGCGAGGTCTACTGTGAGAAACCGTCCACTGATCGATTCCTATCGCGATCTGATCGAGCCCCGCGACTCCTGGAAGCCGTAAATTCTACGGACAGGCGCAATCGCCCACCACGGCACTCTTGTCAGTTGTTGTTTTGATGGCGACGGTCGTGTTTGATATATCCGTTGCCAGCGTCGAAGCTATCGCCACCGCTTCGACCGATGCTGGGTAGCGGCGATAGCAAGAGGCGATGTCGGTAGAGAAGCGTAGGTTCGCGAGACCGGCATTGTCGGCTGGATTTCGCCGCGAGTTGCTGCATTTGCGCCTGCACCCGTCATTCTGCCTGGTGCTACCGGCCTGTTGTCGGCCGGATCGAGGGGGGGAAGATACACACTACCCCGCAGGTGTCGTGTCCGACATCTACTGCAAAAAAGTCCTGCTGATTGTGCCGAGGCCGGAACATGTTCCGGGATTCTCCGTTGTACTCGCCTAAGAAGAGGAGTGTTGACATGCAAGTTCAGGAAATTATGACGCGCGACCCTGCCTGTTGCGGCCCGAATAGCACCATTCAGGATGCAGCACGGATTATGGCTGACAAATCGGTAGGGTCGGTTCCTGTGCTCAACGACGCCGGGGAACCGGTGGGTATCGTGACTGATCGCGACATCTGCTGCGGCGCAGTTGCCGAAGGCAGGACGAATGAGACTCCCGTATCCGAAGTGATGTCCACCGACCTGCTGACGACGACACCGGATGAGGACGTTTCGTCATGCTGCCACAAGATGGAAGAACGGCAAGTCCGGCGGGCCGTCGTTACAGACAATACAGGCAAGTGTTGTGGGATGATTGCCCAGGCGGACATAGCGCGTGATGCCGACGGTGAAGAGACCGCCGAACTCGTACAGGAGATCTCGAAGTCGGATCGGAAATCTGGCTGCTGCTGAATTTTTCGGTGAGAGACTCGCGGCGGCTGGCATGTTCGCTCACGCTGGCAGCCGCGCAGCCCGCGTCACAACGTTCCAGCACGGGAAAATACGCCGGGCGAGAGCGCAGGCTCAATTCGGGACAGAAATAAAAACAAGGAGATGGGATGATGATGGATGGTGGCATGATGCTCGGAATGGGATTTATATGGCTTCTTGTCGTGGCGTTGCTAGTTCTAGCGGTTGTGGCGTTGGTGAAATACCTGCGCACATAGCTTGAAACCGGAGCGAGACCATGACGGATGAAAGCAGGCCCGTCGTCATTGTTACTGGGTCGAGCGGATTTCTTGGTTCAGCAGTGGTGCGGCGGTTGCACGGAACCTACCGCGTCGTCGGACTTGACCGGTATTCGCCGCCGCATCCCCCACATCAGGCCGAATGCGTCTGTTTCGACATCACCGATCAGGCAAGTGTCGATATCGCGCTTGAACGCGTGCGATTTGCGTATGGCGACAGGATAGCCGCCTGCGTTCACCTCGCGGGCTATTTCGACCTCAGCGGCGAGGATGATCCCGCATATGATGCCGTCACGGTGGAGGGTTCGAAACGGCTGCTGAAGGGGCTTCAGGCGTTCGAGCTGGAACAGTTCATCTTCGCGTCCACCATGCTTGCACATGCGCCGACCGAGCCAGGCGAGCCGATAGACGAGAATCATCCTCTCGATCCCAAGTTTCCTTACCGCGCGTCGAAGGTGCGCACGGAGAAGGTATTGCGCGAGGAGCGGGGCGAGGAGAAACTCGTGCTGATGCGCCCTGCGGGCATCTACGATGACAAGGGGCAGTCGACATTTCTGACCCACCAGATCGCCCGCATTCACGAACGACGGTTCAGCGGCAAGGTCTATCCCGGTGATCTGTCGCGCGGGCAGGCCTTCCTGCATCTCGATGATTTTCTTGACGCCGTGGAACGCATTGTCGACCGTCGCGCCAATCTGCCGGACGTCTTTCCGGTGCTATTGGGCGAGGCCGACCCGATTCGGTTCGGAGAGTTGCAGCGCCTGATCGGGCGCGAGTTACATGACGAGGACTGGGTCACCTGGAATGTGCCACCACAGCTGGCCAAGCTGGGCGCATGGACGGAGAACAGGATTCTTGGCGAGGACGCCTTTATCCGGGCATGGATGGTCGATATTTCCAGCGATCACTATGAGCTCAATCTTTCGGCGGCCAAAAAGCACCTGGATTGGAAGCCTGAGCACAGTCTGCGCGACGACATGCCGGGAATTCTTCAGCGCCTGAAGGAAGATCCCTACGGATGGTACGAAGCGAACGGATTGAACGCCGCGCGGGTTTCGGCGGCCAAGGTCGAGAACGCCGCGGCGAAAGAAGCTGCCAAGAAAGCGCCGTCCGAGGCCGAAGCGAACGAGGACAGGCGTGAGCACGACGCGCATACGCGCAAGATGCATTTCTCAATGCTCTGGGTGCATTGGCTCGTCATGGCCCTGGGCCTCTGGCTTGCCACCGCGCCATCTGTTTTCGGCACCTTCGATCAGACGGAGTTCAGCGCTGCGGTCCAGCGGGTGACGGCGGATCGCGGGCTATGGTCCGCCGCGAACCGCAGCTGGCTGACCGCGTGGAACGATGTCTTCACCGGGCTTGCCATCATGGTCTTTGCCAGTCTGTCGTTGCGCCCCGGCAATGGCTGGGCACAATGGGCGAATGCAGCATTGGGGGTCTGGTTGCTAGCGTCGCCGCTGGTGTTTTGGACGCCGGATGCGGCCGTCTATGCAAACGACACGCTGATCGGCGCACTTGTCATCGCCTTGACAATCCTGATCCCCATGATGCCTGGCATGTCGCGCGGGGGGATGATGGATGACTCCGACATTCCGCCCGGCTGGACCTATTGCCCTTCCACATATGTCCAGCGCCTGCCGATCATCGCGCTGGGTGTCGTTGGCTTTCTCCTGTCGCGTATCCTGTCTGCCTACCAGCTCGGCCACATCGATGGCGTCTGGGAGCCGTTCTTTTCGTCCCCCTCGTCGCTGAATGGCACCGAATACATCATCACCTCGGATGTCTCGAAAGCTTGGCCCATTGCAGATGGCGGCCTTGGTGCCATGAGCTACATGTTCGAGATATTGATGGGCGTGATGGGCAGCCGTCGGCGCTGGCGCACGATGCCCTGGATGGTCGCACTGTTCGGGATTGTGGTCGGGCCGCTCGGCGTCGTCAGCATCTATTTCATCATCATACAGCCGATTGCGATCGGTACCTATTGCACGATCTGCCTGATGGCGGCACTGGCGATGCTGATCATGATCCCGTTCTCGCTCGATGAGATTGTCGCGATGGTGCAGTTCATGGTTTGGAACACGCGCCGGGGCAGACCGTTCTGGCGCGCGTTCTTCAGGGGTGATTCTCTGCCCGGTGGTTCGACCGGCGGCGAAATGAGCTTCGACGCGCCACCTATGCAGATCCTGCGGCAAAGCGCAGTCGGCGTCACGGTACCATGGACACTTGGGCTGAGTGCTGCAATCGGTGCCTTCCTGATGCTGGCGTCACGCTCTGTTTTCGGTAATGAAGCGGCAATGGCAAACAGCGACCACCTGCTGGGTGCATTGGTCCTGACCACCGCCGTCATCGGCTGGGCCGAGGTGGCACGCCCGCTGCGATTCTTGAACGTAATTTTTGGGCTATGGCTGGTAGTCGCACCGCTGCTGCTAAGCGGCGGTACGGTGGCTGGCAGCTTCTTTGGGATTGCAGCGGGGATTTCACTGGTGGCACTGAGCCTGCCCCGAGGACGCCGCAGCAAAGAGCATTATGGAAGCTGGGACAGATATATCCTTTAACGGGGCCGGCGAAGTTTCGCGGTTGTCGAGCCACCGGATCGCGAAACGGGGGCTCGGCGAACTTCGAGCCCCACTCTATCCACGCCTCACCGCCGATGAGGCAATGCGTGTGCAATGGGAGATTGGTTTCTTCGATGCCTTATCTATACAATAAACGGGCTGACTGTGGGCGATGTCACAAACGGTGGACAATTGAACCCGAAAGGTTCATCCTTGATCCGACCCATCAAATGCTGGGAACAAACATCTAGCCTTGGCTTTGAGCGAGCCTTGTAATCTCTGCAAAGCTGTCGATCTGCGAAATGTCGAAGTCCGGGTCGGCGAGATCCACGCCGAAGATCGTTTCCAGCTCAAGCAGTAGATTGACTGCGGAGGCGGAATCCAGGCGGCCGCTGTCAAACAGGGATTCGTCATCGGCGAAATGCGGCGACTGGCCGCGCCTTACGAGCATGTCACTAATGTTTTGCCGAAGGCTGTCGAGTTTCTCGTTGTTCATATGCTCACTCCGAATAGTCCGGTCAGATAGCTCAGGCGGTCGCCGATCAGCACGGTTGCGCTTGAATCGTCGATCACCTGCAGCAGGGCGAAAAACAAGATGACCTGAGCGCGGGGAAGGAGGCTGTAGCGGACAAATCCATCTTCCTTGCGAGGCGCTGATTGGGCCAGTTGCGACCAGATGATGCCTGCGGTCAGAACGCCGGCATAGACACAGTAGCTGATAAGGCCGTTCAGGTAGCGCTCCGATCCCTCGAAGGCGACCGAGGGGATGGTGTGCATGAAATCGAACAGCACGTTGCCGACGAAGGCCGCGGCGAAGGTCGCGAACGCCATGCGGAGACGGGGGTGATTCTTGAAATAGCGGCGGAATGTCGGATAGAAGAAGAAATCGACCAGAATTTCCTTGAAATAGAACAGGTAGCGGCCCCAGAACTCGGCAATCGTGCGCGAGCTGAGCGGGCGGACCATGCCGCGCGGAATGCAGAAACCGGCAACGCGGACCACCGCAACAAGCGCATGAATGGCGGCGCCCATGTAGATCACCATTGCCATGAACTCGACCGCGACCGCGCCCCAGCGCATGGCAAGCGGCGCCTGTGCGCCCGCTGCCGAAGCGGCAATCAGATCATCAAGGCGCGGGAATGCCCACTGTGCATGGATCAGGCGATTGAACACCCATTCCCAGACAAGGAACAGGATGAGCGCCCAGACCGCCAGCTTCACGCCCTTGAGCCGGGAGACGGCCAGGTCGGCGTCCGACTTCGCTTCCGCCTTGAGGATGAAGGCCGGTCCTTTCATCGGCGGCGCGAAGCCGGCCCAGAACGGGCGCATGAAGCCCAGTTGGGCGTGGACCGGGACCTTGGTCTTCGAGCGGTTATCGAGCAGCACGTAGCCGAGAAAGAAGAAGCTCGACGTCAAATAGGCCAGAGCGATCCAGACCGGGGCGAACAGTCCATGCTCGCGCGGCAGGAGGAGGGTGGCGGCTGCAAGACCGCAGCCGATCAGGAACATGAACAGGAGCGGGCGGTTGCTGGCAAAAACCAGAAGCTTGCGGTCTTGATTTCGCACCATGGCGACGGCGAAGACCAGAAACAGCACCCCGAACGGCACCGAGATCAGGGCAGCCGGAAGCAAGGGGATCAGCGGAGCCGCAACCTGTTCGAAATAGTCGTAATGCGGGCCCATCTTGAAGGGCCGCAGCAGGAAATAGGTGAGGCCGGTGACGGTCAGCACGAGGAGCCTGCGGTGCGGGAACGCCCAGCACAGTCCGAGCGCGACGGTCATCAGCGCGACGTGGCTTGTCCTGAGGATCGGAATCAGCAGCAGCGTTGCCAGCAGCACCACATGCAGAACCGTCTGGCCGGGCAATGTCTGCGCCCAGGCAATGACCGCATCGTTGCTGTCGATCGTCAGCCACCGGCGGCGCCACTCAAAGGGGTTGAACCGGGAGGCCTGGCGGTGTCCCGGGATGGCAGTGGATAGCAAAGTCATCAGCTTGCAGCCCTCGCCTGGTCACGGTTGTCGAGCATCGCCACAAGCGCCTTGCGGTCCACCTTGCCGTTGCTGCTGAGCGGCATGTCGGCAATGGCCTCGAGATGATCGGGCACCATGTAGGCGGGCAGCAACTGGCGCAGTCTTGCCCTCACCTGCTCGGGCTCCACCGTGCCGGACTTGTAGAAGGCAGCCAGGCCGCCCACCACATCGCCGGTCATCGGCCAGATCACCGTTCCCACCAGTTCCGCTTCCGCGGCTTCTCGCAGGCGGGCGTCGATCTCTTCAAGCTCGATCCGGTGGCCCTTGAACTTGATCTGGTTGTCGAGCCGCCCGAGGTGGTGGAAGACGCCGTCAGGATCCTTGTAGCCGCGGTCGCCGGTCAGATAGCCCGGCTTGCCGCCGAACGTGCGGAATTTTTCCGCCGTCAGCTCGGGCAGCTTGAAGTAGCCTTGCGAGCATTGTTCGGCCGCCAGAACGATTTCCCCGGGAATTCCATCCGGAACCGGATTGCCGGCGGTATCGACGATCGTCGCGGAGACCCCGTCAATTGGCTGGCCGATGGCGACAATGCCGCGTTCTCTTGTGACCGGCCCTTCGCCGTCCCAGCGCTGCCGAAGGACAGCGACGGTGATCTCGGTCGGTCCGTAGAAATTCTCGATCACGCTGTTGGGCGCTGCAGCCGACCAGTCGCGCACCGCCTGCACGGACAAAGGCTCGCCGCAGAACCAGGTCAGGCGAAGTGACGGCAGGCTGCCGGCCGCAAGTCCTCCCGCCTGGCGCATCAGGGCAACGACGGAGGGTACCGACAGCCATGTCGTGATCTCGTTAGCGCGAATGAACCGCGCGGCCGAAACCATGTCTAGAGGGCGCATGATATGCAGTGCGGCGCCGCCGGACCATGCGGTCAGCATGTTGTGGATCGAGAGGTCGAAATTTGCCTCGCAGGTTTCCGCCGCGCGGTCCTCCGGCCCGAGCTCGTACCAGGGATGAATGGCGTCGAGATAAAGTCCGATGGACCGTGAATTCACCATGACGCCCTTTGGCATGCCGGTCGTGCCCGAGGTGAAGATGATGTAGGCGAGGTGATCGGGGCCGACGACTGCGGGGCCAACGACTGCCGGGCTGCCGGATGTGTCTTGCTCGGCGGCGGGCGATCCCTCTTCCAATGGCGCAAACGTGCCGGGTTCGTCCTCGGGCACGAGGATCAGCGGTGGTGCGGCGCGGCGGATTTCAGGTGAGAGGCGCATGAAGCCGGCGCGATCGACAATCAAAGCGTCCAGTTCCAGAAGCTCGAACAGGGAAATCAGTCTTGCATCGGGATGGTTGAGGCCGAGCGGAACATAGGTGCCTCCGGCCCACGCGGTTCCAAGGAACGCCGCACAGACTTCGATGCTCCTTGTGCCGAGGACGCCAACGCGACCTTGGCGCAAGGCCGGTCGGAGTTGTGCGGAAACGCCTTGTGCCAATTGCTGAAGGCTGTTGTAGCTTAGCCTGGTCGTACCGGCGACCAGCGCTGGCCTGTCAGGATAGGTCGAAGCAGCATTTGCAAATCGTTTCACGACGTTCCAGTTCATCATCCGCTCCCATGTCTCGATGTGCAACAGGAAACGCATCTCCTGAGCGAAATGCAAATTCATTGCCGAATTATACTTAACCGGGGAGCCCTTTATGTTTTCTTAATCCGAAAAACATTCATTAATACTAATGTGTCTGGGGCTTGGTGAATCGCCGTGCCGCCTCGGGTGCGGAAACGCCGGATGCGCGCCGCGCCTGAGAGTCTCTGGCAGGTTGCGGAGCGAGGCGAGGGGCTCAATGGATTGAATGGCTGCGGAAGCCGGGGCCGGGTCGCCATGCGGCCAGCCGCCGGGCTTTTCCGGCCTCACCGGCGTCCGCGATCCGGCCACATACCGGCCCGCATTGAGGCCAAGCGTCAACCCTGCGGGCGGTCGGCACAACATGCGAAAATTCGCTCAAGTGCTACTACGGCGTAGTAGAGCACGATGCCGAGCGCCGCGAGGACTTGTTGTCTCTTGGCTTTAGAGAGAGCCACAGAAAGGACAACTTTCTGTAGTCATGTCTGCATCATGGAACTCGCTTTGATGGTATCGGAAACTAACAAGGCGCTAATAAAAAAGTAAATTCAATGGCTTGATACCGGTTGGTATGAGGTCTATGGGCACTGTAAACTTATCGGCCTCGGGTCAAGGTCACTGCTGTCCGGTTTAGCCCCGGCGTTCATATCAGCAGCATCTGAT